>SXGT01543698.1_pt1 | contig 28032 bp, 22 predicted proteins | sample 3176221 | NCBI WGS metagenome assembly SXGT01 (sample SAMN11356862, study PRJNA531348) | freshwater metagenome | isolation source: freshwater sample F1-120 | place: China: Fuxian Lake, Yuxi | collected 2017-12-25
GGCGCCGCGCGAACGCTAAGCCGCAAGCGGCAACCCATGAATCCATTCCCATTCGACTACACTCTGCCGCCCGATCTTATCGCGCAAGAACCCTGCGAACCCCGCGATCATTCTCGCCTTTTAGTCGCGCGTCGCTCCGATCGGTCGGTCCATCATCATCACTTCCACGACTTGCCGCAGTTGCTGCAACCGGGCGATTTGCTTGTCCTCAACGATACGCGCGTGCTCCCAGCGCGATTGCTCGGGAAGCGTGCCCAGACCGGCGGTAAGTGGGAAGGGCTTTTCCTTCGCGACCTAGGAGACACGACCTGGGAGATGCTATGCCAGACCGGTGGGACGCTTCGAGATGGCGAGATTGTTGTCGTCGAATCTGGGCTGCGATTGCAGTTGGTACGCCGATTGTCTGGCGGCCGCTGGCAGGCGAAGCCATTGATTCCTGGTACCGCGATCGAGCTACTTAGCCGATTCGGCCAAATCCCGCTGCCGCCCTATATTCGCAAAGGAACGGCGTTTGCAGCGGATCGCGACCGTTATCAGACGATCTATGCGCAGCAAGCCGGCGCCGTCGCCGCACCGACAGCAGGACTGCACTTTACTGAGGAAGTATTTTCCGCATTGAAGGCGCGCGGCGTTGCGTGGACAACGGTGACGCTGCACGTTGGCCTGGCGACCTTTCAGCCGATCCAGGTCGATGATTACACGCAGCATCCGATGCACACAGAGTGGGGGCAACTCACGCAAGTGGCGGCCGAGGCGATCAATGCATGCGAGGGGCGCGTTGTCGCCGTCGGCACGTCGTCCGTGCGCGTGTTGGAAAGCGTTGCGAGGCACGGACCGCTCCAGGCCTGGACTGGCGAAACCGATCTTTACATTCATGCCCCCTACGACTTCAAGGTCGTGAACGCACTCATCACCAATTTTCACCTTCCGCGTACAACGCTGCTGCTCCTGGTGGGCGCATTCACGGGAGTCGAACTGCTTTCCAAGGCGTATGATGCCGCAATTGCCGAGCGCTATCGTTTCTACAGCTACGGAGACGCGATGCTGATCGTGTGATGCCATGTTGAATCGAATACGCGATGTCGTCGTGCTGAATCATCGGCTCGATCCAGTCGAAACCGAGCTGGCGATTTTCGTCCTGCTCGAAACGGTTACGCCGGGAACTCAACTGAAAGGCCGGTTGACAGGGCCGCGGTGTGCATTGTCCTCGACGATCGAGATAGCCTATGCCGTGCGCGAATGCGATCGAAGTGATCCTATCGAGCTTCGCGTCATCATTCCCGAACCATGCTGGTGGGAGCCGGAAACGCCGTTTCTCTATGTCGGCTCTCTCGAACTTTGGCAAGACGGTGAATTCTGCGAACGCGTCGCGCTCAGCCACGGAATTCGCTGGTTGCAATTGACCTCGAAAGGCTTACACCTGAATGGCATGCCGTTCACTTTGCGAGGCAAGGACGTGGAACCGACGCTTACGGAATCCGCGGCGCGCACCCTGCGGGAAAAGGGGTTTAACGCCTTGTTCACGACCGTTGCAGAGCCACGGCTCGACCTATGGAAGGTAGCGGATCGGATGGGTTTCCTGGTAATTGGGATGGCCCCCGAGATGATGACCTTTCTGGATTGTCGAAATGAATTGACTGCCCATCCGAGCACCTTTGGGTGGATTTTCAACCGAGCCGATATCGTCAAAGCCCCGGTTCAAGAGGAAGGCCTGGCGATGTTCTACGGTATCGACACCTCAGCGAAGAGCCGAGCCGGCGACGCGGCGTTTTTAGTCTGCCAGGAAACGGAACTAGCGTGGCTTGGCGATGCGGAACTGCCCAAGCTTGTGAAGGCTCGCCGCCTGGCTGACCCCTTGCCTGCGAGAGCGGACGTGATTGGGTGGATCGAGAGTTCGTAGTTCAGCCCTCCGATTGCTCAAACGGCGGGGCTCGGTTACAATCAACACCATGACAAACCAACTCCTGAAATCGAAGAGGAAGCCGACGCCTAAACGCGTCTCGAACGGCCGTACCAACAGCGTTCGATCCGCCGACATCGTCATCAACGGCAACGTGCACATTCCGCCGTGGGTGACGGATCACGATTCTTTTCGTCGCTGGGCGTTTTCAGACGATTTTCCAGCGCGGGGCCGGTTCGCCTATCTCGCTGGCAAACTTTGGGTAGACCTGAGCGTGGAAACTGATTTCCACAATCAAATCAAGTCGGTAATCACGATCGTCCTTGGTTCGATCGTATTGAAGGAGGCCCTGGGCCGTTTTTACGCCGACGGAATGTTGCTCACTAACCGCGAAATAGGCTTGTCTAACGAACCCGATGCGATGTTCGTTTCGCATGACCACATGGAAAACGGGCTTGCCGTATTGAAGATGGGTGATCGATCGATGGAGCTCAACGGCTGTGCGGACATGGCGCTGGAGGTTGTTAGCAAGTCTTCCGTCGAGAAAGATATGGTTGATTCCATGGACCTTTACGCCAAGACCGGCATCGCCGAATATTGGCTCGTCGATTCGACGGTGGAGACGCCGGAACTTGAAATCTACCGCCTTGCTGCCGGCAAATATGTGCCCGCTCGAAAGACGGGCGGCTGGATCAAATCGAATGTCTTTGGCCGATCATTTCGGCTAACCTGCCAGAAGGATCCGAACGGCATGTCGCACTTCAATCTCGAAACAAAGTAATTCCTACAACTTGATCTCCGCCAGGGCATTCGCCAGCGTGTCAATTTCTTCGGCCGTGTTGAACGGCCCCGGACTGACACGGACCGCGCCGTCCGGGAAGGTGCCGATAGCGCGATGAATGTAGGGAGCGCAATGCAAGCCTGGCCGGATGGCGATCTCGAACGCCTGATCGAGAATGCCGCCGATCTCCGCGGCGGGAAGCGATTCGCTACGCAAACTCAGCGTGCCTACGCGGCGGCTCATATCGCGATGGCCGAAGACCTCGTAGCCGCCGATTTCGTCCAGTCGCTTACACAGGCGCTCGACCAATTCCACTTCGTGTCGATGGATTTTCGCCAGACCTTGCTCGGTGACATACTTGATGCCCGCGGCCAGACCGGCGACGCCGAGCACATTCGGAGTACCACCTTCGAGGAAGTAGGGATAATCGCGCGGCTGCGTTTCACTCGAGGAATCGCCGCCCGTGCCGCCTTCACGCCAGGCGCCGACGATCGCGCCAGGGCCGACGTAGAGGGCGCCGGTCCCCGTGGGGCCGAGCAGCGATTTGTGGCCCGGTAGCGCCAACAAGTCGATGTGCATCGTCTGAATATCGATTGGCATCACGCCCGCGGTCTGGGCGGCGTCAACCAGGAATAGAATTTCTTTCGTCCGAGCGATTTCGCCGACCTCGCGAATTGGCTGCACGGTTCCCAGTACGTTGCTGGCATGCGTCTGCGCAATGAGGCGTGTTTTTGGCGTGATCGCTTTACGGACCGCATCGGGATCGACCGTGCCTCCTTTGTCCGCAGCGATTCGTGTGAGCGAAATCTTGCCCGCCAGCTCCATCGCCCGCAGGGGCCGACTGACGCTGTTGTGCTCCAGATCGGTCGTGATTACGTGATCGCCTTCCTTCAACACTCCCTTGAAAGCCATGTTGAGCGCGTCGGTGCAGTTGAGCGTGAAGATGAATCGCTCCGGCCCTTCACCGTGGAAGAACTGGTTCAAAAGGTGCCGGCAATCATCGAGCGCTCGCTCGGCGGCGAGCGCCATCTTATGCCCGGCACGGCCCGGATTGGCGAGGTCGTGACGTGCGAACGAATCCAGCGCCTGGTAAACCACTTCGGGCTTGGGGAAACTCGTGGCGGCATTGTCGAGGTAGATCATGGTCCTGTCTATTGTATCGGCGTGCCGAGTTCCGCAAGGAGCCGGTTTGCGCGTTATCTACCCGCGCTGGTCGGGGCCCGGCACCATGACCCGAATTTACTCTCCGTCAATCAATCGCACCGAATAATCGCCCGCGCCGCGGTTCGACGACACCCACACGGTGTAGCGTCCTGTTTTGGGTAGGCGCAAGGCGATCACGCTGCCCGTGGCGGCAGTGCCCTTGTTGTCGGCGGCGAGGTGCACGCCCTCGGGGCTGCGCAGGCTGACTACCGGTTCGAACGAAGCGGACTTGACGTTGAGAAACACGGTCTGCCCTTGTTTGCCAGTGAATACCCAAAAATCGACGCTGCCTGGCTGAATCGTGCCCTTGGCGCGGCCGCCGATCTCCAGTTCCTTGAGTTTGGTTTCGCTGAGTGATTGCCGGAATTCGCCCCCGCCGCCATCACCGAGGGAGGAGACTTGCAGTCGATAGAGTCCCTTGGCCAAGACCATGTGGGTGATGCGTCCCTGGAGCTCATCACCGTCGGCGCCCCCCGCACCGACGAGGCGCCCCTGCGCATCGTAGAGACGCAGCAATGGCACAAATTTTTGGGAGCCGAGGCTGGCCTGAAAGAGTTGGCCCGGCGCTGCATTGAAACTGTAGAAAGCGACGCCGCCGATCGGCAGATTTCCCTCGACATCCTTGCCGGTAAAAATCGGCACGCTGGGATCTTTTGCGGAAACCTTGTACGAAGCCGATGTCTCGGCCACCATCTGAAGTTGATATCGTCCTGCGCGACCGAGGATCGCTGCATATCGCAGCCTGCCGCCGCGACTCGCCACCGGAAGAAACTGAATCTCAGGCCGATCGCCCGATCGCCCAATCCTCGCGGTGGTTTTCTTGTCTTCCGGTGCATGAATCAGCCGCGAGTGGATCTCGCCTTTCTTTTCTACTTCGATGAGCCGGAAGTCGCCCGGTTTGCCGTCAAAGCTTAACACATCCATCTCGCCTTGCTGTAAGTTGGCTTCAGGATCCTTTGCCGCGGTCAAGGCTGAACGCCTCGCCTCGCGCAGGAGGAGGTCATAGCGGTATTCGGGTTGTCCCGACACGATTAGACAACATTCGCCCGATTCCTCGACCAGCGCGCTGCCGGCCCAGGTTTCCATCTCGCGCCCCTTGAAGTCGAGCATGCTCCACGCTTCACGGCCCGTCCCCCTCAGGTACGGCACGAGGATCTGATCCTTGACTCCCTTGAAATAGTGGTAACTCTTCCCGTCGTCGTTGAAGACGCCGATCGTGGACTTTCCAGCGTCGAGTTGCGTGGCCTGAAAACGCCGAACGGTGATTCGATAGTTTCCACCCGCCGCGTCCTTGAAGGCGCGAACGCGAATCTTGTACTCCCCCTTTTCGGACAACCGAATCATGAATCGGCTCTCGGTGCCGGGATCGTCCACGTCCGCAACGACGATCTGGTCCGCCTTGCCCACCGTCCTGGCAAGCCCCAGCAGCGGATCGAATTCCTTGCTGACGACATGGACGATGATCGTCTCGCCTTTCTCGCCGTCGAAAATCCAGCGATCGATCTGCCCGGGCGTAAGAAATGCGCCGGCGCCTTGCCCCTCCAGTTTTCGAATGGACTCCTGAGCGCGGACGGGGAGCGGCAACAACGCAAGCAGGATGACGAGCGGCCAGAGTTTGGGGTTCATGACTTGGCTCCTGTTGGATGATTGGCAGAAAGCTTATCGAATTTATCCTACAGGAATCTAATTTCGGCGAGTCGAGATCGGTGCGGAAGCTGATTGAATAGATAAATCAGTGTCCGATATACTTTGCATACAACACCCGCGCCTTGTCAAGATCGCTGGTCCCCTTGATGGTAGCGTGGCCATGATGGCAGGAATCAATACGCCTCTTCAGGGAACAGCTTGGCCACCTCAACATGCCCCACGGCTTCCCGTCGAGGACAACCGGAACCTTCGTGCCGACCTTGTAATCCTCGTGTTTGCGATATTCCGGTGAGGCTCCGCCCTTCGGATCAGAGTACACTTCGACGATCTTGTCCGCGACGTTGACGATCCAGAACCACGGGATGCGTGCGCCAGCATAGATCGGACCTTTGTCGAGCCGATCGATTAGCAGCGAACTCTCGGCAACTTCAACCAACATACCGGTGTCTTTCGGACCGGGGTGCTGTTTCGAATAACGCCGGATCGGCGCCCCGACGACCGAAAGATCGGGTTCGGACTGACTGAACTTACCGACCACTATGCCAAGCTGGCATCGAACGATCCACTCCGGCGAGCAGATCACTCGTAACTCTTCTTGGGCGACGCTGAGAGCGAAATCGTGTGGAGGAATCCGGGCCAGCTTGTTGACAACCTTTCCATTCAGCAACTCGACGCGATTGTCTTCCGAGATAATCCCCTCGGAGATCATCTTCTGATAGTGCGCGACCGTGAAGCGAAAGTCCGGTACGAAGCCCTGCGGTTGCTTTCGTGGTGGTTCTTGAAGTATGGCTGTCCTCGCTGTCTCCATCGACAACCCGCCGCTTACACGGCTCGGCTCGCCAAGCTAATGCCCAATGTATTTTGCATATAGCACCCGCGCCTTGTCAAGATCGCTGGTCCCCTTGATGATCGCTCGGCCATCCGGGAACACCGTGAATTCGTGCTCCTCGGCGATGAACTTGAGCAAGAAGCGATTGAAGCTGACTTCGCCACCCATCAGTTTCAGGTGACTGGCCATCTCTTCGAAGTTGAGCTTTCCAGCCGAGCGGTGCGAAATCTGCACGGCATTGCGGCCACAAAGGCTTGTCGTCTGCGAGCCTTGTTCGCCTTCGAGCCATTCGAATTTCTTGCGCTGGCAGCAGGGGCAATCGACTTTGCCGAGGAGAGGCGCAACCTTGATGCGGCGGCTGATGTTTTCCCATACGTCTATGTAAACCAACTCGCGGTTGATGATGTCGAGCTGACCCGTCAGAATCTTCAAGCACTCCGCGACCTGGTAGCTGGCGATGATGCTGACAATAGGAGCCAGGACGCCCGCGGTCTCGCAAGTGCCAGCTTCGCCCGGCGCAGGGGCGGCTTCGAAGACGCAACGCAGGCACGGCGTCTGGCCGGGAATGATCGTCATCGTCTGTCCGTGACTGCCGATCGAGCCGCCGTAGACCCATGGCTTGCCGAACTTGACCGAGACATCGTTGATAAGATATCGGATCTCGAAGTTGTCGGTGCCGTCGAGGATGATATCGGCGTCCTTCGACAGCTCCAAGATGTTGGTGCGGTCGATATCGGTGACGACCGCTTCGACGGTGACGCTCGAGTTGACGATACGCAGCTTCCGCGCAGCCGCTTCCGCCTTCGGCAAATTCGCGGCGATGTCGGCCTCATCAAATAGGACTTGCCGTTGCAAGTTGTGGTTCTCGATGAAATCGCGATCGACAATGCGCACGAAGCCGACGCCGGCCCGCACCAGCGCGTTGGCGATGACGGTGCCGAGCGCGCCGCAGCCGCACAGCGTCACGCGGCTTTCAAGCAGCTTGCGCTGGCCTTTTTCGAGGATGCCGCCGAAACGCATCTGGCGACTGTAACGTTCGAGGGTGGGGTCGTTGCTCATTGGGGTGTTACCACTAGCTCTGGCCGATGCCGAATTCCTTCAGGAACCCTTGCAAGAACTGCATCTCCTCCTGCTCCCAGCCTTCCTCTTTGGCGAAGGCGATCAGGCAGTCCATGTCCTCTCGAATGCGTTTGAGGTCGGCGCCCTTGAGTCGCTGCAAGTAGGTGCCGAGATAGGTCAGCGAGGCATTGGCGGAGGCGTCGCTCACGTTTTCAACGGTCGAGCCGTCAAAGAAAACAATCGCATGCAGCGTCGCCAGTAGCAGAGGATGGATGCCGAGTTCGTCGGGAATAAGCGGAAAGAGCGCGGCTCCCTCCGGCATATCGGGACAGGCTTCTTCGGGTTGTTCCGTCATGTCAGCCCCCTGCCACAGCGGGGATGATCGCCAGCACGTCGCCGTCCTTGGTTGCGGACTGCAAGTTGTCGAGGTAGCGGATATCTTCGTCGTTGAGGTAGATGTTAACGAAGCGGCGCACCTGGCCGTTCTCGAAGATTCGCCCAACGATGTTCGGGAACTTCACGCCGAGCGCGTCGAGCACTTCCTTGACGTTGGCGCCAGCCAGATCGACGGAAGCCTGACCGTCGGCATGTTGCCGCATCGCTTGCGGGATTTGGACTTTGATTGGCATTGGGAATCCTTGTTGTTTGCCGCTTGGGGCTTAGCGCTCGCGTGATGTTATGCGAGTGCTAAGCCCCAAGCGGCAGGATATTAAACGAGCGCCGGCTCACGGGCGCCTTCGAGCACCGCAGCAAAGTCGTCGATGTTCGGGCGAATGAGTACCGGCTGCTCAACGATGCCGGCGATCGCGTCCTGCGTCTTCAGGCCGTTGCCGGTAACGCAGATGACGATCTCTTCGTCGCGCGGAATCTTGCCTTGTTCGATCAGCTTCTTGGTAACGCCAAGGGTCACACCGCCTGCGGTCTCAGCGAAGATCCCTTCGGTCTGCGCCAACAGAAGCATGGCTTCGGCGATTTCCTGGTCGTTCACGTCTTCGCCGCAGCCGCCCGTTTCCCGCATGACCTTGATGGCAAAGTAACCGTCGGCGGGGTCGCCGATGGCGAGCGACTTAGCTATGGTGTTCGGCTTGCGGACGGGGCGATGCGACTCGGAACCCGCCTTGAAACCGCCGGTGATCGGATTGCACCCCGTCGCCTGCGCGCCGTAGATTTTGCACTTCGGCTCGCGATCCAGCAGTCCGACTTTGTGAAGCTCGTGAAACGCCTTGTGGATCTTGCCGATCAGGCTGCCACCCGCCATCGGGCTGACGACATGCTGCGGTGTGCGCCAGCCAAGCTGTTCGGCGATCTCATAGCCCATGGTCTTCGAGCCTTCGGCATAGAATGGCCGCAGGTTGACGTTGACCAAGCCCCAGTTGTAGCGGTCGGCAACCTGGCTGCAGAGGCGGTTGACGTCGTCGTAGGTCCCTTTCACGGCAATAAGCTTTGCGCCGTAGACCGTGGTGCCGATAATCTTGGCCGTCTCCAAATCACTTGGCACAAAGATGTAGGTGTTCAGCCCGGCCTGGGCGGCGTTGGCGGCGACGCTGTTGGCGAGGTTCCCTGTCGATGCACAGCCGACGGTGGTAAAGCCGAATTCGCGTGCCTTCGACAGCGCAACCGAGACTACGCGATCTTTGAAAGAAAGGGTCGGGAAATTGACCGCGTCGTTCTTGATCCACAGATTCTTGACCCCGAGGGCTTCAGCAAGGCGATGGGCCTTGACGAGCGGCGTGCCACCGACGAGCGGGCCGACTGTCGGTTCGCCATCGATTGGCAACAGCTCCCGATAGCGCCACATGTTGAAGGGGCGCAACTCGATCTTGCCGCGATTGATGGCTTCGCGGATCGCGTCGTAATCGTAGTCGACTTCGAGCGGGCCGAAATCGTCTTCGCAATAGTTGAGAGGTTGCTTCGGATACGCCTTGCCGCACAGGCGGCACTTCAGGCCGCGAACGAAATCACTCATGAGGATCAATCTCCAATTAGCGGCTTGTGGCGCAGCAATGACGTTGCTAGGCCGCAAGCGGCGAAATCGTTGCAACGATGGCAGGTATCTTGTGGGACTGAGAAAAAAAGACGTGCCTTGCACGATCTTATCTCTCCCGGTTACACCGGGGGGAGTTAGCACCAGCATCGCATAAATGCGACCGGTTGCTGTGGCTTCAACGGGCCCTTCCCTCAGCCACTCTCGATAAGATACCGAAAACCAACTTGTCAGATGAGATTCTAGGCGACCGCGTCGGAAAGAGCAACGGGATTTCAGCGATTTTCGCCAAAATCATGGCACTTCAACACACTCCTCGCGGTATCATTCCTATCTCAGCCCACCCTTCGGAGGCTAACGCTTCATGGTTCGGTACACCCTGATAATTTCACTGCTGATAGCGGTGATTCCATCTCTTCGCGCCCAGGACGGCAAGCAGATCTTTGGCCTCGACAAAGTCCATGACCTACACCTTGAGCTCACCGCCAAGGAGTGGGATCGGATGCAAAAGGTCAGCGGCGGCATGACGCTCTTCCCGCCGAAGAAACCGGTGGCGAAAGAGGGCGACGAGCCGTTCGAATGGCACAAAAGCCCGGGCTTCGGTCTGGAATTTCCGTGGGCCCACGCCAATCTCACGGTCGAAAAGACGGAATACAAGAATGTGGGCATCCGCTACAAGGGCAATGGCAGTTTTGTCTCGTCCGCCAATGCCCTCAAGCGGAACCTCAAGATCGAACTCGATCACTATGACAAAAACCAGCGCTGGCGCGGCGTACGCACGCTCACCCTGAACGCCGGCGCTGTCGATGCGTCACGGTTGCGGGAGGCGCTCGCCTATTCCGTTTACCGCGCCGCCGGGATTCCGGCGCCCCAGACCGCGTTTGCCAAAGTCACCCTCACTGTGCCTGGCAAATATGACATGGAATTCCTTGGCCTGTATACCCTCGTCGAACACGTGGACAGGGCGTTTCTACAGCACCACTTCAATGAAGCGCGTGGACTGCTCCTCAAGCCCGAGCGCACGCGCGGCATCGATTACCTGGGCGAAGATTGGACCAAGTACAAGTCCCGCTACTTTCCGAAACGCGATGCGACGCCCGATGAAGCCAAGCGCCTCATCGCATTTGCGAAGCTCGTCAACAGGGGAAGTGATGAGGCCTTCGCCAAGGAAATCAGCACGCACCTTGATATGGACAACTTCCTGCGTTTCATCGCCGTCACCACGATGCTACCCAACACCGACAGCTTCTTGACGACCGGGCACAACTTCTACATGTACCTTCATCCGAAGACGAACAAGCTTTCATTCATGCCCTGGGATCTCGACATCGCGTTTGCCGGCTTTCCACTGATGGGCTCAGTCGATGAGCAAGTGAATATGAATCTGCTGAAACCCTCACCCGGGAAGCTGAAGTTGGTGGATCGACTACTAGCGATTCCAGCGGTGGACGCCCAGTATCGGAAAATCGTCGCCGAGATCGCACGTGGGCCGTTTGAGAAGCAGCGGCTGCTGAAAGACCTGGAGTCGATGGCAGCGGTAGTGCGTGAGCCATTGGCCCTTGAACAGAAGGCGAAGCAAGCCCGGAAGGAGCCGGTCGACAAATTCGGCGCCTGGGTCAAAGGTCTCATGGAGCCCCAGCCGAACTTGCGCAGCTTTGTGGAACGCCGCACAGCGGCTGTGTCGAAGCAAATGGAGTCGATGAAAAAGGACCCCGCAAAATAGTCCGTATACAAGGCGAAGTCACCGATGGTGGCGATTCTGCTCTGGCTGGCCGCGGGGGGCCTGTTGACCTCCTTCCGCTGGCTTCGGAAGCGGTGGTTGCAACTTTTCGCCAGTAGCCTGGCATGTATTGCCATCCTCTTTGGCGGTTACTTTTGGTGGTACGAGCATCGACCGATCCCGGGTGAATGCGTTGAGACCTGGTTCGATGGAGTGCGGTACACACGCATCGTACGCAAAGAGCCTCATCCGCTGATCGTTCATATCGTCACGATCGACCTGGCGGAGGCCGGTATCGAATTCCTGGTCACGCCCCCGGAGGAAGGAAGCGACCATCCATTGCGAGGACAGACAACTTCAGCATTTCTTGAACGCCATCAACTCCAGGTTGCGATCAACGGCAGCTTCTTTCATCCGTGGCACGCGAGGGGGCCGCTCGATTACTACCCTCATGTCGGCGATCCAGTCAGCGTCCATGGCTTGGGGATCGCAAACGGCAGGACCTATTCTCAGGCCGAGCCCGAGCACAATACCCTATTCCTTATGCACGGCGGGCGTGCTGCCATCGGCAAGGAAGTCGTAGCAGCCGACAATGCCATCTCAGGGCGCGAGATTTTTCTGAAGGACGGCGAACTGGCGCTCGCGGCTGATATCGTGGCTCGCTATGCGACGCTGGAGCCGCGTACCGCCGTCGCTTTGAGCCAAGACGAACGCACGCTCCTGCTGTGCGTCGTCGATGGCCGACAGCCGAATTACAGCGAAGGAGTGACGCTGGAGGAATTGGCGAAAATCCTTCGCGAGCACGGCGGCTGGACGGCGCTGCACCTGGATGGCGGCGGGTCAAGTACGCTCGTTCGCGCGGGCACGGATGGAAGGCCGTCCGTCGTCAACTCGCCGATCCACGGCCGACATCCGCCGGGACGCGAACGGCCTGTTGCGAATCACCTGGGGGTGTTTGCGAAGGGGCGCTAAAAGGTGGTATAATGAGCCGCGTTACGCCGTGTCGAGCAAAAAGGAGCAGCCATGCCGATGCACGACTGGACTCGGGTGGATGCGGGGATTTTCCACGCGTTTCATCACGACTGGATTACTGAGATAGCGCGGAGTCTCAATCGCGGGCTGCTGCCCGTGGAGTATTATGCTCTCGCCGAACAGCAGGCGGCCGGCTTTGGGCCCGACATTTTAACACTCCAATCTCCTTCTTACGACAATGGCGACGCCCCGTCAGGGGTAACGACAACGCTGACGCAGACAGCTCCGAAGACGCGGTTCACGGCGGAGATTCCGGACTCAGAATTCTATCGACGAAAGAAAAGTTCGATTGCCATCCGTCATGTGAGCGGAGATCGTTTCGTTGCTCTCCTGGAGATTGTGTCGCCTGGCAACAAATCAAGCAAGAAGGCGTTGCAAGCCTTGGTGACAAAAGCCTGTGAATTCATGGAGCATCGCATCCATCTTCTCATAATCGATCCACTGCCGCCAACGCGACGCGATCCAAATGGAATCCATGCTGCTATTTGGGAGGAAGTGCAGGACGACGCCTTCGAACTGCCGAAAGACAAACGCCTTACGTTCGTGGCATATGCATGTGGATTGTCCACGCGGGCCTATATCGAGCCAATGGCTGTTGGCGATCTATTGCCCGACATGCCGTTGTTCGTTGAACCGGAAAACCACGTCCTTGTGCCGCTTGAAATAACTTATCAAGCGGCATTCGCCGGACTGCCCGAACGTTGGCGCAAGGTGCTCGATGCGCCGCAGCCGAAATAGCACAGGTCAGGAATCGCCCGTCGGCAAGCGCGCGCCTCCGCCTTGCAGCTCAACGAATTACTTCTTGGGCGTCTCGACCTTTGGCGCCACATATCCCGGCGTGGCGTTGAAGCTGCTGACCGGGTTGCCTTTGGCTGTGTCCCAGATGCGAACTTCACCGTTGGCGGCGCCGCCGGCCACCAGCGTGCCGTCCTTGCTCAGCGCCACGGCGTAAACCCAATCAGTGTGGCCTGATAGCGTTTTGAGTGCGGTGCCCGCGACAGGATTCCAGAGCCGAACCGTCATGTCGGCACTGCACGAGGCGACCAATGGGTTCTTCATGTCGGCATAGCTCGCCAGGCGGAAGACGGCCTTGCCGTGGCCCGTCATGCTCTTGGTCGCTTTGCCGATGGCTTTGGCCTTGTCGGTGGCCTGCCAAATACGGATCGAGCCGTCCTCGCCGGCGGAAAGGCCAAAGACGCCGTCGGGTGTCATGGCAACGTTGTTCACGATATTCTGATGATCGGGGAAGGTTAGGAGAGATTCCTTGTTGGCCAGATCCCAGACCTTGGCGGTCTTGTCGCGGCTGGCGGTTACGAGGGCCTTGCCGTCGGGGGTGAAGGCCACGCCGAGAATCCAGTCGGCGTGGTTTTCAACGGCGTGCTCAGTCTTGCCGGTTGCAACATCGAAGACGCGCACCATGCGGTCGGTCCCGCCCGCGGCAATCTTAGCGCCGTCGTTGCTGACCGCCAAGGCCAGGATCGAGTCCTCCACCTGAATCAGTTCCTTCAGCATCACTGCTTTGTCGTTCACACCGTCCACCGACGGAGCGCCACCGAAGTCCTTGGCTGTGCCGGCGTCAAGATTGTAAATGCGAACATCCCCTTCCTGGCCCGGCCGGCCACCTGCGACGACGAGCTTGCCATCGGGCAGGAAGGCCATGGCGTGAGCACGTTCGGCCCGGGTGAAGACACGGCGGGCGATCTTACCGGTTTGCACATCCCAGACAGTCAGTTCGTGATTGCCCCCGACAACGAGGCGTTTACCGTCCGGGGTGAACGCCAGCGCGTTGATGAGGGCCGGGAATTTGTATGAAACAAAAGGCTGCGGCGGCACGAAACGAACGCGCAGCTCACGCACCAGATCAGCCTTGGCATCGAGGCCGGCATCGAGCTTGGCGCCGTCGTCGATCCACTTGGCAATGATCGCAATTTGCTCCGGTTTGAGAGCATCACCGGCGTCCAGAGGCGGCATGCGGTCCTTGCCCTTGGAAATAAGCAAGTCGATCAGCAGGCTTTCCTTGGATTTACCCGCTGCGATGGGGTCGTCCTTACTGCCGCCCTTGCGGAAGGCTTCGAACGTCGTCATCTCCAGCTTGCCCTTCTTTTTCTTGGCGTCGTGGCAAGCGAAGCAGTTTTTTTGCAAGATCGGCGCGACATCGTTGATGAAGCTGACCGGGCCCTTCGGCCCTTGCGCGTGCGCCGTGGTCGGCGTGACCAGAAGCAGCACGGCCAACGCGAGCCCGAGGGCCACGCACAGGATGCAGTAACACGAAAAACGATTGCGAACCATGGTGAGACTCCATCGAGTAACGTGAGCCGAGAAGGCGGTTGATTTTTCCAATCGAGCGCTTTCGCGCAGGCGGGTAGTTGATGAATATTATAAAAGGGCGCACCGAAAATGCGACCATAAAATCAGCGCGGAATCACTTCTGCTTCCCCGCTCGCCAAAGCCGCTGGCATTCCAGAGGATAGTCGGTCAGCAGCGCGTCTACACCCGCGTTTCGCGCCCCCTGCCAATTCTCGGGCTCATGGCCCCCCGACAATTTACCCGACAGGAGGACACGCTTGCCCATGCCGTGAATAGTTCGTACTTCGTCTGCCGTGGGAATGAATCGCACGTAGATCCAGTCCGCATCCCTGTCTTCCAAAGCCTTGGCGAGGTTTTCCCGCTGATTGGCAAGGACGGCGACCGGCGTCTTAGGATTGCAAGCCTTGAGCTTGGCACGCAGCTTTGGGTCCTCGATCGTCAGGCCGATCAACAGGACGGACTGCAGAACGCCATGCTTTTTCGCCATTCCGACTACCTCGCCGGCCAGCGTTGCGTCCTCGAATTTGATGTCGAGACAAACGAGCCCTGGCGATTGTGATCCGCGCGTGTTGGCCTTCATGAGCGCGAATACCGCCTCCAGGGTCGGCACCCGCTCACCTGCAAAGTCCGCCGAAAACCAGCGGCCGGCGTCAAGTTTTTGCAGCTCCGCGAGAGTGAAGTCCGCCATGAGGCCATTGCCATTGGTCGTACGTTTGACGTCGTCGTCGTGCAGGCAAACAAGCACGCCGTCCTTGGTGCGGCGGATGTCCAGCTCAAATCCGAGCCGCAAATTCATGCATGCTGCGAAGCCGGCGAGCGTATTTTCCGGCGCGTGCCTCATTAGGCCGCGATGGCCGACGATGCCCGGCGCCGGCTGAGCCGAGACGGCGCCGATAGCATGTGCGAAAAAGGAAACGGCAAATGCAGCGCCGACCACCCATCGTTTCAAAATACCCATGATCCATCCTCTGCCAGGACAGCCCCAAGCGCAATCGCGATAGGAACGAATCATGCCAATTTTTTCACAAGATTCAATTCAATTCTCACGCAACTTATGTCACAATACGCTGGCTCTACCGGATCCCCCTCAGGAGCAACCTATGCGACTCTCTCACGCATGCCGAGGAGTTATTGCTTTTGTCCTGCTAGCATGGCTCTCTCCCACACTTGGCGCAGGTGAGGACAAAATCAAGGAAATCACCCGTGCGGGCAAAGGCATCGTTCTCTTAGCAGGCGAAGTGGGCATGACGGCCCGGCAAGCTGCCAAGAACAGCGAATGGACGTTCTTTGTGCAGCTGCCGAAAGCCAAGGCCGATATCCTGCGAAAGGAACTCGATCGCGACGGCCTGCTGGGGAATCGCGTCTATGTGCAGGAGGGGGTCGCGTCGCTGTATCTTGCGGACGATCTCGCCGATGCGGTCATCGTGTCGGATGACGTCAAGATCGCCGAGTCGGAATTGCTCCGCGCACTACGCCCCGAAGGCAAGGCTTTCGTCGGCAACAAGACTCTGACGAAGCCCTTTGCCAAGGGGACGGATGAATGGTCGCATCCCTATCGCGCTCCCGATAACAATCCGCAATCGCAAGACACGGTGATGAAACGGCCTTTCATGACCCATTACATGGTCGAGCCGTGGTACTGTCCGCTGCCGATGCAGTCGGTCATCTCCGGCGGTCGAGTCTTCAAGGTATTCGGCGACCGCTCGTCGGCAAAGCCGCAGGAGCCGCTCGTCAACAAGCTGCTGTGCATGAACGCCTTCAACGGCACCGTGCTCTGGGAGCGCGACCTGTCGCCAGGCTTCATGATTCATCGGAATACGCTCATCGCCAGGCCCGACACGCTCTATCTCGGCGACGACAAGTCGTGCAAGATGATCGATGCAATCACGGGAAAGATTCGCGATGAGATCGTTGTCACCAAGGAGCATTCGGACGGCCCTGTGTGGAAATGGATGGCGATGGAAGGGGGCGTACTCTACGCCCTCGTTGGCGAAAAGGAAACGCCCGACGAACCGCTCAAGGGAGATCGCATTCGCGGCGCCGGCTGGCCATGGTGGAAAATCAACCAGTACAAGTTCGGACTCGGCAAGAACCTTCTCGCCTTCGACCCCAAGAGCAAGAAGGTGCTCTGGCATATTCGTGAAGCAGAACCCATCGACAGCCGCGGCACGGCGATGCTCAAGGGCAAGCTTTATTACTATTGCGAAGGCAAGCACCTCGCCTGTGTCGATACCAAGAACGGCACCATCCTCTGGAAGAATTCCAGCAAAGAACTGCTCACGGCCGTGGGTGGAACCAAGGGGGCACAGCACTGGCTGCTCGGCTTCGCGAGCACGGCCTATTTGAAGGCGAGTGACAACGCTCTGTTCTTTGCCGGCCCGAATCGGCCGTTGCTCGTTGCTGCCTCGACGAAGGACGGCAAGCTGCTCTGGTCGAAGGATTGCAGCGTTAAAGGGAAGTTTCCGACCGAAGGGGGCAACGTCCAGCTTGTCATCCGCTCCGACGGGCTCTACGCGTTGGGCCAGGGGAGCGTCAATCAGGGCAACAGCAGCTTCAAGTTTGAGCCCCTCACGGGCGAGGTGCTGGCGACCTTTCCGGCACGCGATCGCTGCACACGGGCCACCGGTTGCTTCGACACCATCTTTACCCGCGGCGGCAAGGGGGGCAGCACCGCTGCGTTCGATGTCACCAGCACCGAGCCCCGCATGGGGGTGATCTCGCCGATGCGCCCCGCCTGCCAGGACGGCGTTGTGACCGCGCACGGCTACCTCTTCTGGGGCCCCTGGATGTGCCGTTGCGACATGACCCAGCTCGGCGTCATCAGCCTGGGACCGGGCGGGAAATTCAATTATCTCGCAAAAGCGACGGACGCGGATCGCCTGCAATCCTATCGGGCGATTAGCGCCGCCGCGATCCACAAGACACAAGGTGAATGGCCCGCCTTTCGTCGCGACAACGGTCGCTCGATTCAGATCGAGGAATCAGTCCCCGACCAGGTTCGACGTGCTTGGACCTGGACTCCCAATGCGCCTACGCTGCCGACGGCGCCGATTATTGTAGGTGATAACGTCTTCCTCGGCGGACAGGACGGTGTCGTCCGCTCCCTTTACCTTAACAATGGGAAACTCCACTGGTCTGCCTACACGGGCGGTCCTATAAGGTATTCGCCGGCTTTCGCTCGAGTGGATGATCCGATCCTGAGGGACCGCTTGTTGGTCGGCTCCGGCGATGGTTACATTTACTGCTTCCACGCTCCAGGCGGTCAGCTTACATGGCGATTCCGCGCCGCGCCGATCGAACGCGTGATACCAGTTTACGGCACACTATCGTCAACCTGGCCCGTTCCAAGCGTGTTGGTCGAAGACAACGTCGTCTATGGCGCCGCCGGTATCTCTAACCATGACGGCACGCACGTTTACGCCCTCGATGCGATCACCGGCAAGATCAAGTGGCAGCAACACAGCTCCGCTTACGTCGATGACGACAAGCTGCCGATGGGCGGCGCCAGCGTGCAAGGGCCGCTGCTCTTGCACAACAAGGCCATTCACATGGCCTCGGGCAACTCGCCCCCGATTGCTACCTATGCCCTTGCAGATGGCAAATTCACCGGCTCACAGGCGAGCCGTGGCAAGGATCTTTACATACGCAACGGCCAGGTCCTTGGCAGCGGCTATCCACTCTACTGGCGTCCGGAAGACGACCAGTTCATCAGCACCATGGAGCTGGAGACGCCCAAGGGGGTCTTACGCGTCGGGATGCCACAGCAGAATCCTTCTGGCGTGTCGGAACTGAAGATGCCCGGTTGGTCGAACCCGATCTTTCAGGAGATCGGCGCCGTGGCCATCGCCAAGAACGCCATCATCGTTACGGGTCTGAACCGCGACAAGAAGGACTTCCAGAAAATCGATGCCGGCATGGCTGCGCTCGACATCGACACCGGCAAGGTTCTGTGGCGTGAAAGTTTGCCCGCAACACCGACAGCGTGGGGCCTCGCCATCGCCGGCGGAGGCGCCAATATCGTCGTGACCTTGATGGATGGCCGCGTGCTGGCGTTTACAAAGTGACCGGTGTCATTGGCTCCTACTCCGCAGACGGCACTCCAATGGAGATTCGGAATGCACTCCCGCTTCATTCTCACGCTGGTTGCCTCGCTTCTCGCTACCGGTTCCGCTGTCGCACAGGCCACGAAGGCCCCGGCCAGGAAGCTCAATGTCAACCCTCCCCACATCTCGACCGACAAGTCGGTCAAGTACGATTACGACATCGTCTACGTCCGTGCCCCGCGCTACGGCGATGAAAAACGCCCCGGCTGGGCGGAATTCTCAGACCCCACGCGCATGGAAAAAGGAGCTGACCTCATGCTGCTTCACCCCGACGGCAGCGAGGAGCTTCTGGTGAGCGGCAAGGACGGCAGCGTCATGGACCCCTACGTCTCCTTCGACGCCCAGTGGGTTTACTTTGCCAAGTTCATCGACGCCAAGCACTCCGGCAGCGATATCTACAAGATTCACGTGAAGTCGAAGACCATTGTCAGACTGACCGACCAGACCTTTACCCCCAACCTTGGCGCCGCTCCGTGGGCCAAGGACTTTCGTACGCCGGAGAAAGGCAAGACGTCGCTGCGTTACGGCGTTTACAATCTCGGCCCCTGCCCTGCCCCGGGCGGCAAGGTTGTCTTCACGTCGAATCGCAATGCCTACGTGCCGCCGCGCGGCTATCCAAAATACACAATGCAGCTCTTCGTGATGGATGAGGTTGTCACGAAGCCCGCGGATGAGGTCAACGAATCAGCGGGATTGGCTGGAATTAATGTCGAGCAGATCGGCTATCTGAACATTGCCTGCGCTCTACACCCGGTGATCTTGACCGATGGCCGAATTACCTTCAGTACACTGGAATCCCAGGGCGCCCACAACAGCATCTTGTGGGGGGTATGGAGCATCCATCCGGACGGCACCAACTGGGAACCCGTCGTAAGCGCCTACTGGACCGGAGGCGCTCCTCCCGCTTTCCACTTCCAGTCGCAGCTTTCCGATAAGAGTATCATCGTTGAGCAGTACTACAACTTGAACAACAGCGGCTTTGGTACGTTCCTCAAGATGCCGCTGCGGCCGCCCGAAGGCATTCCCGGCTTCGGACCCGGTGACTTGCGCGATCCGCGCAACAAGCCCCAGCGTTACGGCGGCGGGCATCAGTTCCACATGCCATTCATGACCACCGGTATCCAGGTGTTGACGAAATTTGCCTATGGTGAGGACGGACCCGCTCCATCGTCGATCCCCGGCGAACAGGTCAAGTCACGCCAACACGGCGGCGCGAGTTATCCCCACGCCCTCGGCAAGGTTACACATCCTTGCGGCGCCCCGGACAATCACCTGCTCACCGTCTGGACCCCTGGCCCGGCTAACCACCAGTACAATTATTACCCCTTCATCGACGCCGGCATTTATCTCATCAAGGACGGCCAGCCGATTGACGAACCAGGTCAGATGTTGGTCATCAAGAACGATCCCAGGTACAACGAACAATGGCCTCGGGCCCTCGTGCCGTACAAACGCATTTACGGCATCGACGAGCCAAAGCGTTTGGTACATAAAAACGATGGCAAACAATCACCGCACCTACCAGAGGGGACGCCCTACGGCCTGGTCGGCACATCCAGTATGTACAAACGCGAAAGCGCACCGGGCGGTTACCTCCCCAAGGGGAGCGTGACTTCGGTCTCGCCCGATCCAAAACAATTAGCGATGAACTGGTCGCTGCAAGGGGCCGACGCTGGCATCTACGACAACAGTGAAATCCACGCAATCCGCATCGTTGTGCAGGAGCCGCGCACTGACGTCAAGGGCACCGGTCATGGCGGCGCCCCACTGTACGGGAATCACGCGATGGAACGAATGCGCATCCTTGGTGAGATCCCGGTGCGCCATTTTTTAGCGAACCTCCCCCGTAAAGGGGCAGAGATGCGACAGCCCCTCGATCCGGACAGCAATCCCGATACGAGCTTTCTCGCCAAGATACCAGCCGACCAGTCGTTCACTTTCCAGACGGTCGACAAATATGGCATGCTGCTCAATATGGCTCAGACCTGGCATCAGCTTCGGCCCGGCGAAGTCCGCAACAACTGCGGCGGCTGCCACGCGCATAGCCAGCAGCCGACCCCGTTCGAGAAAACCATGGCCGCACGCAAGGACTACAAGATATTCGACCTGACCAAGGAGACACCGCTGATCACGACGAAGGCCAACGATCAATCAAGACGGCAGTGGGACGACCAGAACGAGACCGGCGTGCGCTACCACAAAGGCGTGCTCAACGTCGAATACTTCCGCGATATTCGCCCAATTTTCGAGCGAAGCTGTTTTGCCTGCCACACGGCGAGCGGCGGGCGTAAGCCCGCGGGAAACCTTGTGCTCGACGACGACGACATGACGAAGACGCTCCCCGTTTTCGGCCACGACGCCGGGCCGGATGTGCGGGTGCCGATGACCTACTTCCGCCTCGTCGTTGGCGCCGAGCGCTACAAACCTCGCGAGGTCGGTCTGGGCTCAGATATGACGAGCCGCTATTTGGCACGCTTTCAGTCGCGCCGCAGCTTGCTCGTCTGGAAGCTGTTCGGCAAGCGCATGGACGGTCGATCCAACGACGACTTCCCCAGCCTGGCGATTCGTAACGATCCAAAGTCTCTGCACCTCGCCGGCCGGCCCGTCAAGGGCGTCGATTACAACGACGATCAGAAACTGCGCTACTGGATTCGTGATAGCGTGCTCGATATCGATTATGAAGGCAGTATCATGCCGCCTCCGGATGCGGTCACCAAGAAGGTCGTCGCTCCGCTTTCCGACGAGGACCGCCGCATGATCATACGCTGGATCGATCTCGGCTGCCCGATCGAGCTCGATCCGGACTTTGATTGGAAAAATGCAAAGTCGAAAAGCTACGGCTGGCACGGAGACGATCAGCGGCCCACGTTGACGCTGACCTATCCGGAACCCGGCAAGAATGTGACGATGAGCCGTATTGTTGTCGGCATGCAGGATACCTACAGCGGTCTTGACCTGGAAAGCTTCGCGGTGACCGCCGACTTTGCCCTCGCTGGTGTGCCGGCCGGCCAGAATCTGGCCGCGAAGTTCAAGATGAAAAGTCAGGGCGTCTGGGAGTTGGTCCTGACCACGCCGCTTACCAGGCTCGAACGGGGCCGGTTGGTCGTTTCGATTCGAGATAAGCAGGGCAACCAGAGCCGGATCGACCGTTCCTTCTCGATCGCTCACTGAGCGGGGGGAATCCAGATGACTGTCGGGAAAATCCCGTGCAACCAATGCGGCGCGTTGATCGACGTGCCAGGCAGCGCCAACTATGTTACGTGCGGGAGTTGCAATACTCCGTTGGCAGTCCGGCGTACCGGATCTTCCCTTTACACCGAGCGCGTTCTTGGCCCCACCGAAATTGCCACCCCGGAAACCGCTGAAAAAATTGCGATCGTCTCAACAAATAGCGCGGGAGCCGAGTCCAGCGTGCTTGCGGAACTCGGGCGTCAGAACGAGTTGAATCGGCTGGAAAATGAATTGAATCGCCTTGACCTGGATTGGGATCGCGCCAAAGAGCAGTTCATGATTTCCGGCCGCAACGGTGTGCGTTACCTCCCAACGAAAAGCTCCAGCGTTGGTGGCGGTATCATGGTCGCCGTATTTGGCGTCATCTGGACGAGTTTTGCGTGTGGCATCACCGGTGGGTTCAGCGGGCTTCAGGGTGGTGATCACTTTGGCTCGCCGCCAATCATTGGCGTGGTCTTTCCGCTCTTTGGCCTCCTGTTTATAGGGTTTGGTATTTTCACAAGCATGAATGCCTATAACAAGGCAAGTCAGTACGAAGGCGCACAACACCGGTACATGGGGCGACGCCGGGAACTGCTGGACAAGATCGACTCGGTGCGGTCCCAATTGCTTGGTTAGACGAGAATCGTTCCCACGTGGCAAATCGACTTGGCACAAGTAGTGAATAGACTTCCCTTTTTGAGAGGAAACTTCGATGCGATACTGCTGGCTCGGTATACTTGCGTTCTTGCTTTGCTCTTGCAGCGTGACTACTGCGCGCGCCCAAGTTTCTGCTGCTGACGTCAGAGGCTTGGTCCACGGCAACTCGGACTTCGGCCTGGCGCTTTATCAGCGGCTTGCCGTGAAAGAGGGCAATCTCTTTCTCTCGCCGTACAGCGTCTCCAATGCCTTTGGCATGTGCTACGCCGGCGCCAAAGGCAACACCGCGGCCGAGATGAAAACGACGCTTCGCTTCAACCTAGCCGACGATCGACTGCACGCCGCGTTCGCCAAGCTCATCGGTCAACTCAATACCGAGGGCAAGAAGCGACCGTTCCAACTCACTGTTGCCAATCGCCTGTGGGGCCAAAAGGACTACGGCTTCCTGCCAGAGTTTTCGAAGATCGGACAGGATCACTACGGCGCTGGCCTGGAAGAAGTCGATTTTGTTGGGGCGACCGAAGCGGCCCGTCTGAAGATCAACGGCTGGGTCGAAGAAAAGACCAAGGACAAGATCAAAGACCTCATTCCCAATGGCGTGCTGAACGATCTGACTCGCCTTGTCCTCACCAACGCGATCTACTTCAAGGCGCCCTGGATGAGCCCCTTCGATCCCAAGCAAACGAAGCCCGGCGACTTCCACCTGGCGAACGGTAAGACGGTGAAGGCCCCGATGATGCAGTCCCACGATCGCGGCAGTTTTGCTGCCTTCGATAGCTTCTCCATGGTCCAGATCCCCTACGAAGGCCACGAGCAGTCCATGGTCGTGCTGCTGCCCAAAAAGAGCGACGGCCTGGGCGATCTGGAAAAGAAGCTCAATGCCGAGAATCTTGAAACCTGGATGAAGAAGCTATCCACACACATCGTTGATTTGAAGATGCCGAAATTCAAGGTGACCGCCGAATTCAAGCTGAATGATGTGCTGAAAGAAATGGGTATGAAGGACGCATTCGTCTTCGGCAAGGCCGACTTCAGCGGCATGGCGACGCGGGAGAAACTCTACATCACCGCGGTGCTCCACAAGGCATTCGTGGACGTCAATGAGGCCGGGACGGAAGCCGCCGCATCGACAGCCATTGTGGTGGGCACACGTTCGCTGCCGCCGCCGGCAACATTCCATGCGGACCGGCCATTTGTCTTTCTGATTCGCGATCATCGCACCGGGACGATCTTGTTCGTTGGGCGCGTTGCGAGTCCAGGAGCGTGAGGTTGAATGGAGCGAGCCAAGCACCGTAAGGGGCCGGGTCAAACGTCAGCAATCGAATGCGTAACCTGGCCCCTGATGACGCTCAGGTCGCCAGAAGGAGCTTGCATGCTATCGATTCTAACCAACGCGAAACCGACCCGCCGCGAACTATTGACGGTGGGCGGAGTCGGCTTGCTCGGCCTGTCCTTGCCCGATGTATTGCGCCAGCAGGCACTCGCGCAGTCCCGCGCTGGCAACCATGGCGCCGGCTTTGGAAGAGCCCAATCGCTGATCTTGCTTTACCTTCAAGGTTCGCCGAGCCACATCGATACCTGGGACCCGAAGCCGGATGCGCCGGCCGAATACCGCGGCGAATTTTCACCGATTGCGACCACGGCGCCGGGTTTGCTGCTGAGCGAAGTGTTGCCGCGGCTATCGCATCAGGCACATCGTTTCAGTTTGATACGCTCGCTCGGTGTGAAGCCGCGAGGGTTGGCAAATCACGGCGCGTCGATCTACATGTTGATGACGGGATACGACCCGAGCAACTTCACGCCGACGGGGCTGTCGGTGCCGCCGTCGCGTGAGGATCTGCCGTCCGTTGGCTCCCTGGTTGCGCGATTCCGCCCGTCGGAGAGAGGGGCGCTCAGCTACGTATCCTTGTGCGGCCCGGTGCGTGAAGGGAGCGTGACCGGCGTCGGCCAATTTGCGGGCATCCTCGGCGGCGCGTACAATCCCTTCCAGATGCACGACGATCCGACCCAGCGACTGCCTCTCGAAAGCCTATCGCTGCCCGCCGATATGACCCTAGGACGATTGCAGGCACGCATTGATCTTCGCTCTCGACTTTCGCCTTCCGGCCGTATCGGCGATGCCGACTTCGACGGCTATTACCAGCAAGCCTTCTCGCTGATCGAATCGGCCCGCGCCGCCAGCGCCTTCCGCATCGATCTGGAAACGCCGACGATGCGTGAGAGCTACGGCCTGACGAAATGGGGTCAAAGCTGCCTGTTGGCACGCCGCCTGATCGAGCGCGGCAGCCGATTCGTCCAGGTCAACTGGCCATCCGGCTCCGATACCGAGCCGGTCGTTGGTCCCGATGGGTCCTGGGACACCCATCGCAACAATTTCCCGATGCTGCGTGACTGGCGCTGCCCGGTGTTCGACCGAAGTCTGGCGGCATTGCTCGAAGATCTGGCGTCGCGCGGCCTGCTAGAATCAACGTTAGTCGTGGCCGTCGGCGAGTTTGGCCGCAGCCCGCGTATTGGGTCGCCGACGACGAATAACGTTGGGCCCGGCGGGCGCGATCATTGGCCGTCGTGCTACACGTGCTTGCTGGCCGGTGGCGGCATCCCCGGCGGACGCGTTTACGGCGCCTCCGATCGGCACGGCGCTTATCCCGAACGCCAGCCGGTGCATCCTTACGACTTGCTGTCCACGATTTATCACGCCCTGGGCATCGATCAGGCGACCGAATATCGCGATCACCTGCAACGGCCGCGGCGACTGGTGGAGCATGGGAATGTCGTGAATGGGTTGTGGTAGACTGCGGAGTTGGGACTATTCCTTGATGAGGTCGTCAATCCGACTGCGCATCAACGCTTCGCCGAAAGCCCCCTGCCAGGCCAACTCGCCTTGCCAACCCCAGCGAACGATTCCCTGCTTATCGACGAGGTAGACCGAAGGCCAGTAGTTGTTCGAGTAGCGCCGCCACATCGTCGCTTTGTTGTCGATGGCGATTGGAAAGGTCAAGCCGGCGTCGGCCATCTTCTTCTTGACCCGCTCGATATCTTTTTCGCCCACTGTCTCCGGCGTGTGGATGCCGAGGACCACGACTCCTTTTTCGTTGTAGTCCTTCCAGACTCCCTTGTACCAAGGGTAGTTGCGGACACAGTTGATTCAGCCGAAGGCCATGAAATGAACCACGATCACCTTTCCCTTGAGTTGCGGAAGCGTGAGAGGGGAACTGTTGATCCAGGCGTCGATGTTTGCGAATTCGGGAGCCTTCTGATCGATTCGCACCGGGCGACGTTTGCTGGCTTCGCCTCCGGCGTTTGCGACGGCAGAAATGACAGCTGCAAGCAGACAGATGCCAATCGCGCGTTTCATGAAAAGTCCTGCACCAAGACATTTTCCCTCTTCGGAATGAACGTCGAACGCAGTGAGCGGCGGAACTTGCGCATTTGCTACCAAGCGCCGGCGCCAAGCAAGGGCAAAGCTTCGATCTATGTATTGTGACGTGAAGTCGGCGCCGCTCACGCCGCCTTCGCCTCGGGCTCCACTTCCGGATATTTGATACGGGCATGGAAAAGCGCGATCAGCGACTTGCATAACGCTTCTTCGATGATGTGGAGTTCCGTCAGCGTCAAGCCGCTCTCCTCGAATTGGCCATCGAGCAGTCGCTTCATCAACAGGTCGTGTACCAGCTTGCGCAGCGCGTTCGGCGTTGGGTTGGCGAGCGAGCGGCTCGTGCTTTCGACGGCGTCGGCCATCATCACGATGCCCAGTTCGCGCGTCTGCGGCTTCGGGCCGGCGTAACGGAAGAGGGCTTCCAGATCGGCGCCGGTCTGGCCTCCGGGTTCATGGCTGCGCATCGCTTCGCGGTAGAAATATTCCACCAGCGTCGTGCCGTGGTGCTGAGCGATGGCGTCAACGATTGGCCTTGGCAAATGGTATTGCTGCGCAAGGGCGACGCCGTCTTTGACGTGACCGATGATGACGAGCGTCGAGAGAGCAGGCTCAAGGGAATCGTGGCGGTTCTCGCCGTTCTGATTCTCGATGAAATAGTGCGGCTTGAGCATTTTGCCAACATCGTGAAAATAGCTGCCGACGCGGACGAGAAGTGGATTGGCGCCGATGGCCGTGGCCGCGGCTTCCGCGAGGGTGGCCACCGTCATGCTGTGCGTGTAGGTCCCAGGGGCACGCCTTACCAATTCTTGCAAGAGAGGATGGGAGCCGTCGGCAAATTCGAGCAAGCTGACGTCAGTCACGAACCCAAACGATCCTTCAACCAACGGCAGGCACCCCGTAAGCACGAATCCGGCCAGCGATCCCCAGACGAGGGAGCGAAGAGCATCGGTCAAGGTTAGCGTCCACGTTTGCTCCGACAGCAGTCCCGTGGCAATCGTCGTGACGAAGTACGCTGCCCCGGCCGCGCATCCGACTTGCACGATCTGCGTGCGCGTGCGCACATGCCGCAGCGAGAGGATGGCGGTCGCCGTGCCTCCCAGGTGGATCAGCACTTGATCGACCGACCCGCCGAGAACAACGGTCAGGGCTAACTCCATCGCAAATGTCAACAACAGAGCGAATTGTGGATTGTAGGCGAGCGTAAGCACCATGGCCGTGAACGTCAGCGGCAGTAAGGCTGCGCACCACGGCGACGGGTTCAAGCCGACGGCAAGTGCGATCGTCGAAAGCACGAGGGCGCATACCCCGGCTATCATCGGAGCGCTGGCGGCAAGCGTTGCCTGAAAGCGGGCCACATACATTGCGACGACTGCGGTCAAAAGCGTCAGGATGATGAACAGTGAAGTGCCGCGGTACCAGTGGTCCTTGGTGGTCAAATGGTCGAGCCAGGCTTGATGTTCTTCTTTCAGAAGATCGACCTGCCGCTCCTGGATTGGCTCGCCGCGAGGCACCAGCAGCATGCCGCGTGGATAGCGTTCGAGGACCGGGCGCTCGTTGACGCCAGGCGTTTCAAGTCCCGCATCGCGCTGCCGATCCTGGTTGGCCAGTTCGACATGATTGACCACGGTGAAATCGACGCGGGCGCGCAAGTCATAGGGATAAATCTCGCCGACGCGCACTCGCATGGGCGTGCCCCACCAGATTGCCAGCGTCGTCAAGGCAAGCGTGGTAAGCCATACGATCGCCAGGCGGCCAAGCGTGCGCTTGTGCGCAATCTGGCGCAGCAACGGTTCCTCCTGACGCGATGAGCGCGTGCGGCCGTCCCATTGCAATAATCGAGGCAGTTTTTTCAGTGGCCCGAACATCCTTGTTTCGCTTCGTCGGCGCGTTAGCCGAGTGAGCGATTATTCCTTTTTTCGCCGAGGCTTGCTGTCCTCGTAGGCTTTGACAATTCTTTGAACCAACGGGTGCCGGACAATGTCGTGTTCAGTGAGATAGACGATGGCCACCTGCTCCAGGTTGTCGAGCCGGTGAATCGCGTCGATCAGGCCGCTGCGCAAGTTGCGTGCCAGGTCGATTTGCGTGATGTCCCCTGTGACGATGATCTTCGAGCCATGGCCCATGCGGGTGAGAAACATCTTCATCTGGGCGATCGTCGTGTTCTGTCCCTCGTCAAGAATAATGACGGAGTGATTGAGCGTGCGTCCGCGCATGAAGGCAA
>SXGT01386680.1_pt1 | contig 28025 bp, 21 predicted proteins | sample 3176221 | NCBI WGS metagenome assembly SXGT01 (sample SAMN11356862, study PRJNA531348) | freshwater metagenome | isolation source: freshwater sample F1-120 | place: China: Fuxian Lake, Yuxi | collected 2017-12-25
ATGTAGAAGGCAATGCCCATGAGGGCCGCGATGACGAGGCCCATCCAGTAGGCGCTGAAGTTGCCAGCCGTGAGGCCCGCGAGCACGTTCAAGGATGCGCCGCCTTCCTTCGAAGCTTCGACGCACTCACGCACGTGGGCCGACTTGGTGGAGGTGAAGACCTTGATGACCTCGGGGATCACCGCGCCGGCGATGGTGCCGCAAGTGATGATGGTGCTGAGCTTCCACCAGAGCGTGCCGTCGCCGAGTTCGCCGATGAGGAACTTGGACGCGACATAAGTGATGATGATGGACACGATGGAGGTCAGCCACACGAGGCTCGTGAGGGGTGCTTCGAAGTCAAAGTGCTTCGCGGCGGCGTACTTGGCCTTCGCGACGGCCTCATTGATCCAGTAGGACAAGGCGCTTGCGATGACCATCATCACGCGCATGGCGAAGAGCCACACGATGAGCTGCGCTTGCACCGCTTCCTGCGGCACGGCGAGCAGAATGAAGGAGATCAGAGCCACACCCGTGACGCCGTAAGTCTCGAAGCCGTCGGCGGTGGGTCCGACGGAGTCGCCGGCGTTGTCACCGGTGCAGTCGGCGATCACGCCTGGGTTGCGCGCGTCGTCTTCCTTGATGTTGAAGACGATCTTCATGAGGTCGGAACCGATGTCGGCGATCTTCGTGAAGATGCCGCCCGCGATACGGAGCGCCGAGGCGCCGAGGGACTCACCGATGGCGAAGCCGATGAAGCACGAGTAGGCCATGTCCCGCGGAATGAAGAGCAGCACCAGCAGCATCAGCAGGAGCTCGACCGAAATGAGCAGCATCCCGATGCTCATGCCGGCCTTGAGCGGGATGGCGTAGACCGGGTAGGGCTTGCCTTCCAGCGCGGCGAAGGCCGTGCGGCTGTTGGCAAAGGTGTTCACGCGGATGCCGAACCAGGCGACGAAGTACGAGCCGCCGATGCCGACCAGCGAGAAGATGAGGATCGTGACGACCTTCACGGCTCCGGCTCCCGCGAAGGAGGCGAAGTACCAGGCCATGATGCTGCCGATGAACAGCCAGAGCATCATGATGAACTTGCCCTGAGTGGCGAGGTAGGTCTTGCAGGTCTCGTAGATCAGTTCCGAGATCTCGAGCATGGACCGGTGCACCGGCAGGCGGCGCAGGCTGCTGTAGCTCATGAGCGCGAACAGCAGGCCGAGGACGCACACCACGATGCCGCCCATCAGGAGTTGGGTACCGGTGGTGCCGAGCAGCGTCACCGAGCTGAGGTCGGGGAGCTTCAGGTCCAGTTCGCCGCCGTGTTGTTGAACTGCCTGGGCAGCCGCGGGGGCTTGCGGAATCTGTGGGAACGCCATGAGGGCGGACAGGGTGGAAAGGGAAAGCATGATGATCGAGACCCTCCAAAGGGGGTGAATGAGGTAACCGACGGGGGGTTATATGAATGAGGCGGCAGTTTGGAAAGCCTCGACAGCCGGGCGGGAGGCCAGAGAATCACGGCTGTTCAGGTGGCTACCGTGACGCGTCTGGCGCCCACAAGTCATTGCGCGGCAGTGTTTTGGTTCTTGCGACGACGGAGCAGTTTGAGGCCCAGCCACGCGCCGATCACGAGCACCGCGAGCCCACCCAACAGCCAACCTTGGATGGTCTTCGCCTGATCGAGGATCTCTTCCCAGTGTTCGCCAAAGGTCCAGCCGATCCAGATCCAGACCGGGACCGAAACCAAAGCGGCGAGAAAATCGAGCGCGATGAAACGCCAGTAGGGAAAGCGCGCTGCGCCGGCGCCGAGGAACACAGCCGCTCGCACCCCCGCCAAGAACCTGCCGAAGAACACGGTCCATGAGCCGAAGCGGTGGAAGTAGTGTTCGGCCTTCGCCTGCCGCGCAGGAGTGAGGAGCTTGCCCCAGAGGCCGCTGCCTGCGCCGCGCCCGAGCCGCCTTCCGATGAGGAAAAGGCACGAGTCACCGATGAGGATGAAGGTGAAGCTGAGAGCGAAGTGCGCGACCAGATCGATGTGTCCGCGGCCCGCCATGACTCCTCCGAAGACGAGCGGGATGTCTTCGGGGATCGGCACCCCGAGACCCGCCACGAAAAGCACGAGGGCGATGCCCACGTAAGTGGCTTCGGAGAGGTATTCAGTGAGCCATTCGGACAAGGGTGAGGTCGATCGGTTTGGGCGCCGTCCGCGCGGGCTGGGCCGGGGTCGCGAGATTGTGGGGGGCATTCCCGCGAAGTTCAACCATGAAGCCACCGCCCGGCTGTCATAAGATGGTCCTCCCTTCGCCGGAGATTCATGCGATGCGTATGCCGTCCTCCATTCTCCTGCTTGCTTTCCTCGCGCTCTTGCTGCCCGCGCAACCGAAGGCCGCCATTGAAGCGGACCTTTCTTACAAGGTTCGTACAGGCAACTCGTTCACGCTCGACATCGACGCCTCCGTCGATTCCGGTTACGGGCGCTGGGACGCCACCATGTCCATCGAGGTGCGCTGCGCCAAGATCGACAAGGAAGGCACTGCCACGATCAGCATGACCGTGCAGCGTTATCGCGAATCAAGCAAGAGCGGTGGCGACATCATCAACTTTGACACGATGAAGGACGGCAGTAAGGGCGAAGATGAAGAACTCGCGAAGGTGCGCGGCATTGTCGGCAAGGTGATCGCATCCTCCTACATCGAGAAAGACGGGCGCGTTCATCGTCTGATCTGGTCCGAGGACGGACAGACCATGTGGAAGGCAGGCGGCGGTTCGCACTTCGAGTTGCTGCGCGATGCGGTGCAGCGTTCACTCACGCGCTTGCCGGGCAAGGTCACCGCTGTCGGCACCACGTGGAATGAAGAGCGCAACCCCATCGGCGACCAGATGCCGCTCTCGCTCAAGATGACCCACAAGCTCGCTGCGTTCGACGCGAGCAATGGCCGCGCCACAATCGAATTCGCTTCAGCACCGGAAGCCGGTGTCAGCCCCATGTCGCTGGACTCCATGACCACCAAGAGTTTCTCGGAGAAGGTCATCTTCGATTGTGCCGAAGGCAGACTGCTCTCATCGGATTTGAGCGGAGCGTTCAAGGCTGTCTTCGGTCAGGGCGACCTGCAGTCCGAAGCCCACTACGACTACTTCGTGAAGATCCGCGTGCGCTGAATCCTCGCTGCAGCACGCTCCAAGCGCTGAACCCAGCGCCGCGCACTCCGCTTGGAGGTGATCCCGCCTCGCAGAGCCGCTCGGATGCACTCGAAGGCTCTGCTCGGCGGGACCTCACGTACTGCGCGCGCGGTGCCCGCAGTCAACCGGCGCAGCGTTGCGAGTGATGGGGGGGTCAGCGTTTCTTTGGCTCTTCTTCGTTGGGCTGCGTGCGCTTCACGAGGGGCTTGTCTTTCTGGGCACCCCACCAGCCGAACCACCGTCGCACCGCGCGCACGCGGGCTTGCGCGGGCGTGAGCGCGCCGGGCTCAGGCTTCGAGGACTCGAGTCCGATGGCGTCGTAGCCCATCTCGCGGTCGGTCATCACGGCGAGCGTGCGGTCGATGGCGTTGGCCTTGCGGTTGTCGTCATCTTTGCGCACGTCGTACTTCGCGAGTTCGCTGAGGAGTGCCGGAATAGCGTCCTTCCCGTAGTTGACGAGCACCTGACTTGCCTTGCTCGCCTTGGCGGGGTGTTCGTCGTTGAGCAGGATCTTCATCTGCTCGCTGATCAGCTTCTTCTGTTCGTCGGTTGTCGCGGCGAGCCAGGCTTGCGGAGAGGGATCGGCCTCCGGAGCCACCTGGAAACTGGATTCGCTGGTGAGCGGCTTCGCCACCTTGGTGCGGTCCGCGCCGAGTGTCACGCGCGCACTCTCGGGCATGTGCCCGCTCGCTGCGAACCAGCGATTTTCGATGTCCACCACTTTCCAGTTTTCCGGGCCGCCGGGCCGGCGCTCCATGTGGAACCCGATTTCCTCGACGTCCATGTTGCGCTGGTTCTTGACGGTGGCCACCATGAAGGCCTTCTCGTCATCCATCTTCGTCTCGGTGTCGAGGACGGTGTACTTCTTCATGGCATAGGCCTCTGCGAAGAGCTTCACGCGCTCGGGCGTCATCAAGAGGTCGTACTTGTCGAGGCCGAAGTCCGAAAGCTTGTTGATCTCCGTCTTGTCGTCGCGCGCGATGGCTGCGACGAACTCGTGGAAGAGACGGATGGGCCGCGCCACCACGACCGTTTTCGCGTTGAATGCGTCCAGTTCGCGCTTCTTGCGCACAACCTCGGCTGCTGCGCGCTCCTTCTGCGCGAGTTCGGAGGCGATCGCGCGATCCACCTGTTCTTGATTGCGGCTGAACAGCCCGCTCAAGGACCAGATGGCCAATCCCACGCTCAGAATGGCTCCCACGATGTAGAGCACAGTGCGGCTCTGATCACTCATCTTCTTCTGCGGTGTCGGTTGGGCCATGGTCGTATGCACTCCGTGTCGGGGGCCGCCATGTTACTTCCCCGCCTGCGGGACGGCGCTGCCGGCATGAGAGCCCCGCTAGGATGGCGGCGGAAGAAGACCAGTGTTGCGCCAACTCGGCATTACGCCGCGACTGCTCGTGATCGTGCTCGTCATCCTCGTGCCGGCGGTGACGGTCACGGCCGTGGTCGCACGGCACAGTGCGGAACGGGACTTGCGTCAACAGGCAGAGGCGGAGGCGAGGGGTCTTGCCAGCATGCAGGTCCGCCTGTTGCAGGCGTTGCCGAGCGATCTGCCCGTGGAGTTTCTGCGCGAGGAGTATTTCGAGAGTCCGGTCAAGGAAAAGGTGGTTGCCGGACTGGCGCTCTACGAGGAAACCGGCTCACTGTCGCTCGCACGCGTGGCCACGGCCTGGGCATTTGGTCAGGAGCTCTTTCCACAGTTCATCGACGAGGAAGCGCTGAGCAGCGGCCGCGAGAAGCTCGCCTGGCATGAGCGCGATGGCGTGCCGCACGTGCAGGTGGCCGTGCCCTTCTCGTGGCGCGAGCGCGCGCACGTGTTGCATCTCGAGCTGAGGCAGCCGGGATTGCTGCAAGCGGGCCGGGATGCGACGGATGCGGCTGTGCTCACCGCGTTTCTCGGGCTTGTGGTGTCGGCCATGCTCGTGGTGCTGATGGTGCGATTCAGCATCGAGCGCCCCATCGCGATTCTGGGCACAGCCATGACACAGGTTCGCAGTGTGGGTACGGGCCGCACCATTCCCGTGCGCACGGAGGACATCTTTGGCGGGCTGGTGCGCAACTTCAACGACATGACCATGGACCTGAAGCGCGCCGAATCCGAGAACCGCGCGCTCATGAGTGATCTCCGTGAATTCAACCGCGACCTCGAGCAGCGGGTGAACGCGGCGACGGAGGACCTGCGCCGCAAGAACACGGAGCTCATCACCACGCAGGAGCGGCTGCTGGATGTGCAGCAGGAAGTCTCGCGCATGGAGCGGCTGGCGTCCCTCGGCCAGCTCAGCACCACGCTTGCTCACGAACTGGCGACTCCGCTGAACGTGGTGAGCGGGCATCTCGAGATCCTGCAACGTGAAGTCCCTGCGGACGGCCCCGCCAGGCGAAGGCTCGAAACACTTTCGCAGCAGGTGGCGCGGCTCACCTCCATCCTCAAGGAAGTGCTCACGGCAGTGCGTTTGCCGGACCCTGTGGTGGCGGATGTCGCTCTTGATGAACTCCTCGACGAAATCCTGCGCTTCATGGCGCCCATGGCTCTCGCGCATGAGGTGAGCCTGGAACGGAAGGGCGTCCGCGCGCTGCATGTGCGTTTCGATCGCAACCAGCTTCAGCAGGTACTGCTCAATCTCGTCACCAACGCCATCGAAGCGACGCCGGGGAAGGGGCGGGTGGAACTTGAGACGGTCCCGAACGCGAACAGCGTGGTGCTGCGCGTGCGGGACAGCGGTACGGGGATTCCGGCGGAAGCCTTGCAGCGGGTTTTCGAGCCCTGGTTCACGACCAAGGAGATCGGCCGCGGTCAGGGCCTCGGTCTTGCCATCAGTCGCGAGATCCTTGACCGGAACGGCGGCGGCATCTCCGCACGCAACAACGCGAGCGGCGGTGCCACCTTTGAACTCACACTGCCGTTGCCGCGCTGATATTCTGGCCAGCCGATGAACGCCTCACGCCGCATGACTGCCGTGGTTGTTGATGACGACCGCAGCATGGCCGAAATGATCGCCGAGGTTCTGGTGGCGCGCGGCTTCGAAGCTCGCGCGGTCGACAGCGGTGCGGCAGCCCTCGCGGCCATCGAGGCGGCCACGCCGGACCTCGTTGTCAGCGACGTGCGCATGCAGCCCATGGGCGGCATCGAGGTGCTGCGGCGGGTCCGTGCGGCCCATCCCGAGATCATCTTCATTCTCATGACGGCCTTCGGCACCCTCGAGAGTGCCATCGAAGCCGTGCGTGAGGGCGCCTACGACTACGTTTCCAAGCCCTTCAAGATGGAGGAGCTGCTGCTCGTCGTCGACCGCGCCCTTGAGTCGCGTCGCATCGCTGAAGAGAACCGCGACCTGCGTGGAGCGCTGCGCGAACAGCAGGGGATCTCGGAGATTGTCGGGCGCTCAGCCGCGATGCTCGCCGTCTTCAAGGCCATCGCTCGTGCGGCGGACAGCATGGGCAGCGTGCTCGTGTTGGGTGAAACCGGAACCGGCAAGGAACTCGTCGCGCGCTCCATTCACATGCACGGGCCGCGCCGCGCGCGCCCGTTCCTTGCGATCAACTGCGCCGCGCTGCCGGAAAACCTCCTTGAGAGCGAGCTGTTCGGTCACGAGAAGGGCGCCTTCACCGGGGCGGTGGCAAGGAAGGCCGGCCTGTTCGAACAGGCCGATGGCGGAACGGTGTTTCTCGATGAACTGGGAGAGCTGCCTCTCGCGCTGCAATCCAAGCTGCTCCGCACGCTGCAGAGCGGGGAAGTGCGCCTCGTGGGCGGCAGCGCGACTCTGAAAGTGGATGTGCGGCTCATCGGCGCATCCAACCGGGATCTCCGGCATCTCGTGGCAGAGGGAGCCTTCCGCGAGGACCTCTGGTTCCGCCTCAACACCATGATCATCCAGGTGCCGGCACTGCGCGAGCACATGGAAGACCTTCCGTTGCTCGCGGAGAGGTTCCTGCGGGCGGCGGCCGAGCGTTCGGGCAAGGATGTCCAGGGCATCAGCCGCGAGGCCCTCGCGGTTCTCAACCGGCACGACTGGCCGGGCAACGTGCGCGAACTGGAACACGCGCTCGATCACGCGGTTTCTTTCGCGCGTCAGGCGCTCATCGTTCCTGAAGATCTTCCCGAAGCCATGAGTGCGCCGCGCTCGAGCCGTCTCATGAGTCTTGAGGAACTGGAGCGTCAGCACATCCTCTACGTCCTGAAATCCGTGCAGGGGAGCCGCCAGCACGCGGCGGACGTGCTCGGCATCGACCGGAAAACTCTCTACCGGAAACTGCTGCGCTTCGGCATGGCGCAAGGGGACGAGAAGGACGCGTGAGGGGCAGCCGGGGCATCATGCCCCAGCGCTGCATTGAGCCGAGCCTGCTGCTGGAACTGTTGCGGGGCTTTTTGTCCCTCAATGCCCCGTGCTCTGCGGTGCAATCTGCCTCATTGCGGGCGCGCGACATTTTTTTCGCCGTTTGCTGCATCGATTCTGTGCCGGAACAGTGCGTTTCCTGCTTGCCAGAGCGCGCATCCCGCGAGTAATCTCCGCGCCGCTGGTTGTTGGTACGCGCGTTGCTTCATCGTTCCGTGGCCTCTCTCTTGCCCGGGGTCGATGAAGCGGTGCTCGATACCGCAAGGAGCTCGATATGGCTGACATGGACAACAACGAAGTGCCCGAAGGTGAAACGCCGCATGTGGTGCACTCGCTGCACGAGATCCGTCAGGGTCACGCGCTGACGGGGCAGGAAAAAGCCAAGCGTTTCGCTCGTTCTGCTCCCACGATCATCATCGCTGTCATGGTGCACGTGTCCATCGCGGCCGTGCTGGGCATGATGTATTACGAGCAGAAGGAGAAGGACGAAGCACAGGGCAACCTCGAGGCCGGCGTGCATACCGCTGACGAAGCGCCGAAGATCGAGGAGGCGCCCAAGGTCGAGGAGAACATCGAGCGCACAGCCATTCCGGAGGTCGAGAACACTGACATCTCGGATGTGACCGAAGAGTTCTCGACGGTGGTCGACGACACCGTGAACCCGGATGCGACCTCCTCTGAGCGCTTTGGCATGGCCGAAGGCACCGAGGATGACAGCAACCTGCTGACGCTCTCGAGCGGTGGCAAGGGCCTCGCAGGTGCGATCGGCATCGGTGCTGGCTCCGGCCCAGGCGGCGGCATGCGGAAGGGCAATCCCCTCGGTGGGTCGCGGCTCGGCCGCAGGAACGAGCAGAAGGCGAAGCTTGAGGCAACGGAGAAGGTCGTCATGGCCGGACTCGACTGGCTGAAGCGCCACCAGAGCCCGGATGGTTCATGGGACCCCGCGGCTTACACAGGGATGTGTGACGGCAAGCTTGGTGAAGCCTGCTGGGGCAAGGGTTCGCCCGGCCACGTTGCAGGTCTCACGGGGCTCGCGCTGCTCACTTATCTCGGCGCAGGCTACGACAGCCAGCGCCCGGGCCCCTACACCGAGGTCGTGAAGAACGGCCTGAAGTGGCTGCGCAAGAACCAGGATTCTGAAGGCTGCTTCGGCTCCCGCGGCGACCAGCACTTCACGTACGACCACGCTTGCGCGGCGCTCGCCATGTGCGAGGGATACGCATCCACGAAGCAGAGTACATGGAAGACGCCCGCGCAGAACGGGCTCAACTTCATCACCGCCTGCCAGAATCCCTACAAGGGCTGGCGCTATGGCAAGAAGCCGGGCGACAACGACAGTTCGGTGACGGGCTGGATGCTCATGGCCCTCAAGTCCGGCAAGGACTGCGGCCTTGAGGTTTCCGAGAGCTCCATGAAGGACGGCATCGCCTTCGTGAACAGTTTGACCGACAAGGACACGGGCCGCACTGGCTACACAAAGATCGGCGAGTTGCCCGTGCGCCAGGAGGGCAAGCAGGAGAAGTGGCCGGGCAGCGAATCGGAATCGCTCACGGCGGTGGCCATGTGCTCGCGCATCTTCACGCACAACGCGGAAGAAGAGGCGGGGCTCATGAAACTCGGCGCCGATCTCCTGTCGAAGCGCCTGCCCGTCTGGGACGAGGCTGGTGGCAAGATCGACATGTACTACTGGTACTACGGCACTCTCGCCATGTTCCAGGTCGGTGGCTCCGACTGGGAGCGCTGGAACCGCGCACTCAAGGAAGTGGTTGTGGAGCATCAGATCAAGGACGGCTGCATGAAGGGCAGCTGGGACCCGAAGGATGCCTGGGCGGATGACGGCGGGCGCATTTATTCGGCCTGCCTGATGACCCTGTGCCTTGAGGTGTACTACCGCTTCCCGCGCGTGTTCGGTGCGACCTCAACGAAGAAGTGACGGTTTCCTGCGGTGAGTGAACCCGTGCGCGGGCCGATCAGCGGCGTGCGCATGGGAGCCTCTTCCGCCCGTTCAGGACCAGAGACTCATGAAGATTCTTGCTGCAACGCTTGCCGGTGTGTTGGTGCTGGGCTCGGGGCTCTTCGCCCAGGGGGGCTCCGTTTCCGACACCGTGGAGTTCGCGACCAAGCTCGCGGCTCACGGCTACTTCGATATTGCGGAGAGCGTGATCGCCGGCGTGCAGGCGACAGCGGCGTCACTCAGTGGGCCAGACAAGGCCGAACTCGAATACGCGCTCGGAAAGATCAAGGCGGAACAGGGTCGCAAGGGTGCGGACCTCATGCTGCGCGTGACCCGGCTCACGGAAGCCGCGGCCGGTTTCGAAGAGTGGCTGAAGGTGAACGGGGACCACAAGAAGGCTCCCGAGCTTCGCTTCGAGATTGCAGCGATCTACCTGCAGGCGGGCAAGACGGCGGTCCAGTACATCGCCAAGGAAGCGGATACGGAGAAGCGCAACAAGGCTCGCAACGACGGCCTCAAGAGTTTCACCAAGGCGCTCAATCTCACGGAGCGGCGCATCGCCGATCTGCAGGCGGTGAGCAACGCCAACGAAAACGAGAAGCGCGAACTGATGACGCTGCGCTTCATGACGGGCGACTTGAACTTCCAGCAGGCGCTCATCTTCGAGAATCGCCGTGGGGGCCAGGCCCAGCAGTGTCTCAGCACGGCCAAGGAGACGCTCGAAGAGTTCGAGATGGACTACACGGGCGAAGTGCTCAACTTCGATGCCCGCAGTATTCTCGCCGAGATTGCTGTGGAGGAAGGCCGCAAGGACGAGGCCTTTGAGTTGATTTCCGAATCCTGTGCGCAGCTGCTCGACGCGGTTGCAGGCTCGCCGGAAATCGCGGATGACGAGTCCATTCGGGATCTTGTCGGCCGCACCTTCCTCGCCAAGGCGCAGTTCGAACGCACCCACAAGAAGGACAGCACCGCGGCGTTGAAGACCGTGGACACCATCGACAAGCTCATGCCTTCACTGGCGCTTGCGAAGGACGGTCGTGAAGCTCTGCTTCTCGCCGCTCAAATCAGCAACGACGAAGGCAACGCCGGCTACGCCCGTGACGTGGCCAAGCGCGTGATGGGGGCCGACAAGTTCGGCCCCCATGGCCTTCGCGCTCAGGAACTGCTCGACAAGCTGGGTGGTGGAGATGGTGCGGAAGGCCTGCAGAATGCCTTCAAGGCCGCGCTCCTTCAGCGGGACATCCCGCGCAGCGAGAAGATGGGCTGCCGTCTGCTCTATCGCACCGATACCACCCGTGCCGACAAGGCAAACATCCTCTATCTCCTCGGCGAGCTCTACTCCGAGACGGGGCGTCCCATTGAAGCGGCTGTGTGCTTCGAAATCGTGAGCAGCGAGTACACGGACTGCAAGGAGGCACCGACAGCCAAGCTCGCGCAGGCTCAGGCCTTCGCTACGGCTGCGCGCGCGGACACGGGGCCCTTCTGGAAGCAGAAGAGCATTGCTGCGCGCAACGAACTGACCACGCGTTTCCCGGAATCCGAGGAAGCCAGGGAAGTGGCCTACGTGAACGCGCTGAGCCTCGAAACGGAGCGCAAGTTCGAGGAGGCTGTCGATCAGTTCGAGAAGGTGCCTTCAACCAGCCCCAAGCATGGCGATGCCATGCGTCGCGCTGGCCGCATCCTCCTTGAAAGCGCCATCGAGAAAACGAACCGCAATCAAGCGGAAGAGGCGAAGAAGCTCTTCACCCGCTCCGAAGTGAATCTCAAGAAGGCCGTGGCCGCACTCACGCGCATCGCGGAGCGCACGCTCAATGACGCCGAGAAGCTGCGTCTGACACGCGATGCGGTTGCAACGCAGCTCATGCTCGCCGGCCTTCAGCTCCAGCCGCTGGTGAAGAAACCGCAGGAGACCCTTGAGGCACTCCTGATCGCTGAGAAGCTCGCGGGCCAGGATCGTGATGCGATTCGCAAGATCTGGGATCTGCGCATCAAGGCGTTCACCCAGATGAACAAGGGCAAGGAGGCAGGCGCCCTGCTTGAGAAGTTCCTCGCCGAGGCCGAGCGGCAGGGTGTGAAGGGTGCCGTGGCCGAGGCTGCGCTTTCAGTTGCGGCAGCCCTCGACAACGAGGCTTTCCAACTCGCGGCCGGCGCCACGGACAAGCCCGAGGCCAATGAGCTCTGGGCTGAAGCGCTCAAGTTCTACGGTCGTTCGGTGGACGAAGCTCGACGCGGCGGCACATCGAAGCGCGAGGCTTTCGAAAAGGTCGCATCGCGCATCCTCGCCCTCACGGCGAAGGCCGCCAAGCTCCCGGAGGGATTGCCCTTCACCCAGCTCGAGCCCGAGAAGCGCAAGGAGTTCATCGATCATCTCCAGCGCGTGCTGCACGCCTACGAGATCCTTGGTGCGACGGAAGAAGGGGTCGTGAATGTGGAGCGCCAGCGCAATCTCGCGCGCATCGCAGCGCTCATGGGCAAGTGGTCTGATGCCTTCGTGGCCTTGCAGGCCATCACCGACAAGTACCCGCTCTACGTCAAGGACGATGCGGGGAACGAGAAGCTCGACACGGAGCTGCTGAAGAAGTTCACGGAACTGCCGGGCATCTATCAAGACCTCGCCTCCTGCGGCATTCGCGCGGGCGTGGCCACCAAGGAAGACTTCTACTTCGAGCGCTCGAAGACCGTGCTCATGCAGCTTCTCGGCGTTTCCACCTCGGGTGGCAAGCTCTGGTGGGAATGTCGCTACGAGCACTTGCGCGCGCTCTACGTTTCGGGAGACCTCGCCAACTTCAAGGTGACTCTCGATTCTCTCGAGCGTTCCAGCGAGAACTTTGACGACAACAAGTTCGGCATCAAGGACCGCATCCTCGCCCTGAAGAAGCAGGCTGGGGACAAGATCGTGAACAAGTGAGACACCAGATGAAGAGCAACATGATCCGCAACTTCGCGTTTCTGATGGTGGCGGCGCTTGCGCTGCCGGCCTTCGCACAGAACGACACCATCACGATGAAGGATGGCTCCACAAAGAACGGCAAGGTTCTGGATTGGAGCTTCAAGAGCGTGGAGGTTGCCGTGGGCGGCAGCGGTTCCACCCGTATCAAGGCGGAGGATGTGGCCTCTGTGGCCTTCGATGCCGTGCCCAAGGCCATGAAGGAAGCGGATGCCGCCTTCTCCGGCGGGCGCGACAGCGAGGCCGTGGAAAAGTACCGCGCCATCATCGAGGACAAGAAGACGAGGAAGCCGCTGCTTCAGGATGCGTGGTGGAAGTGCGCCCAGGCACAGTTCCGCTCCGGCAAGCTCGAAGACGCAGCGGAAACGCTGAAGAGCATGCTCAACGCAGGCGGGTTCGCGGAATCGCGCTACCTCGCTGAAGCCGACGACCTCATTCCGCAGTGGCTGATCTGGGCCGGCAAGGCGGATGCTGCCGCAGCCTTCACTTCTGAAGAGGAAGCACGCGTTGGCAAGCTCGGCGTGGCCGGACTTGGCGAACGCCTGAAACTCTGGCGCGCACGTGCGTGGTTCGCCAAGGGCGACATGGGCAAGGCCAGCTCAGAGGCCGGCACGCTTGCGGGCGGCAACGGAGTTGTGGCCGCCGATGCGAAGGTGGTGCTCGGCACCATCGCGCTCGCAGGCAACAAGCATGAAGAGGCTGAGCGCCTCTTCCGTGAGGCCATGGCGGTGACGCAGACGCCGGCCGTGCGCGGCTCGTGCTTCGCGGGCCTCGGTGAAGTGCTGCTCGCTCGGGCACTGAAGTCGAAGAAGCCCGACGATTTCAAGGAAGCGCTGCTTTGCTACCTGCGCCCCGTGGTGCAGTACTCGCCGGACGCAGGTGGCGACAATGATGCCTTCGAGCGAGCACTTTACGGTGCGGGCGTGTGCTTCCAGAGCATCGGCGAACTCGAAAAGGACGCCGAGAAGCAGAAGGTGAGCATGGCACGTGCGCGCGAGAACTACCGCAAGTTGCTCGACAATTTCCCGAATTCCACCCGGGCCGCGGAGGCGCGCGAGCGCCTGACGCGCGTGGGTGGTTGATCCCTTACCCCTTTGACCACTGGACCTATGGAACTGGAGACTGAGATGAAGAAGCGTTTCGGAAACGTGATGTTCGGCCTCGCCACCTTCGCGGCGCTGGCCTCGTTCGCCGGCACTGCCTTCGGGCAGGAGCACGGCGGTGGCAAGACCATGATGGAGCTCTTCGAAGCGACGGGCTGGGTGGGATGGCTGATGGTGATCACCTCGGTCACCGGCACCATCGTGCTCATCCAGAACCTCCTCGAGATCCGCATGGAGAAGCTCGCGCCTCCCGGCGTGACCAGCCAGATCGAAGCCGCCATCAACGAAGGCGATCTCGATCGCGCACTCGAAGTGGCGCTCTCGGAGCAGTGCTACTTCGGCCAGATCATGGCCGGCGGCCTCATCATGAAAGAGGCGGGGTATGAGCACGTGATCAACGGCATGGAGCAGGTCTCCGCCGAAGAGTCATTCAAGCTCAATGCCAAGATCTCGAACCTCTCGCTCATCGGCAACGTGGCGCCGCTCATCGGCCTGCTCGGCACGGTGACGGGCATGATCTCGTCCTTCCAGATCATCGAGACCAAGGCTGCGCCCACGCCCGCCGACCTCGCGGTCGGTGTGTACGAGTCGCTGGTGAACACCACCCTCGGCCTCTTCCTCGCCATCGTGTTCCTCACCTGTTTCTTCTTCATGAAGAACCGCGTGACGAGGCTCTCCCTCAACGCCAACCTGATGGCGGTGGAGATGCTCAAGAACACGCGCCTGTACGAAAAGGACCGTCACTGATTCCTGGTTCGTCATGAACCAACGCAAAGAAAGCTGACTAAACATGGGCTTCAAAGAGATCAAGGTGCAGGAGGAGGTCGCGGCCAATCTGGTGCCGATGATCGACATCATGTTCCTCCTGCTCCTCTTCTTCATGCTGAACGCCGACATGTCGCAGCGGGATCTTGAGGACATGAAACCGCCTGTGGCCAACAAGGCCGATCAGGACAAGCCGGAGGAGAACTCCGGCCGAATCACGGTGAACGTCCATCACAGTTCTACCGATTGCGGCCAGTACTCGGTGCCAGGCGAAATGTGCATCAACAAGGCACACTGGTTCATTTCGGTTCAGGGAAATCGCTACGCCCTCACGGAGAGCGATTTGGGGGCGCTGCAAAAGCGCTTGAGCGCCCTGGCCGATGCCAACCGTGTCAAACCGGGGGACAAGACCTCGAAATCGGAACGTTTCGTGCTCATCCGTGGCGATCATCTCGCGCCCTACGAACACATCCAGCGCTCGCTGGAACGCATCGCAGGTGCAGGTCTCTACAAGACGCAAGTCGCTGTGGAAATCGAGAAGTCGTCGCTCGCCAAGTAGTGAAAGGAGCCAGTCATGGCAGGTGCAGCAAGTGAAGACAATCCAGTAGGCATCAACGTCACCGCCTTGGTGGACATCATTTTCTGTCTGTGTCTTTTCTTCATGTGCTCGCTGAAGTTTCGCGAACTCGACGGCAAGATGGATTCCTGGTTGCCGGAGAACAAGGGCGCGAAGTCCAGCGTGCAGATGAACCTTCCGATGGACGAGATCCGGGTGCTCATCAGCTACGACAAGGATCGCAAGCAGATTCAGCGCTTCTTCGTGAACCGGCCTGTTCCGGACACGGCAGAGGGGGATTCCCTGCTGCAGAAGCTCATCCGCGAACAGTCCGCGAGCTACCGGAGCCTCGGCAAGAGCGACGTCCCAGTCATCGTGGATGCCGGTGGTGGCGTGCCGTGGAAGGAAGTGGTCAAGGTCATGAACATGTGCAAGGCCGAGAACGTGCAGAAGATCGAATTCGGCATGGGCTCGGCGGCGAAGTGATGAGACTTTCGGGTCCCGCGTGAAAGGCAGGATGACACAGACCGGTTTCCAGATGCGCCTCGCGGCGCGCGGGCTGCCGGTCCATCGCGGTGAGGGGTTCTTCGGCTCCAGCGAAGGAAAGAAAATCCTCATCTTCGGTGCCGCGCTCGTTGCGGTTGCGTTCGCGATCTTGTGGGGTCAGGTCACGCGCGAGCGCAGATCGCGGGACCCCGCCGAGCGTCTCTCGCCGGCGGTGATGACGGTGAACAAGCCTCCGTTGGCCTTCGTGCCAGCGGAGGTTCGCCATCGCCTCCAGAGTGTTGAAGACCTGGCGGAGGAAGTGAATCGCCCCGGCCTTGTTGCCTTGCTCGATTTCATGGCGGCGCCGGTGGAAGTGCCGGGCAGCGCGAATGCGGTGGCCGGCGCGCGTCGCCGGCCGGATGCTTCCGAAGTGGTCGCGCTGGAGATCAACGAGGCGCTGGCCGCACCCGAACTCTTCCGCGGCGGCTGGGTTCGTGCAAAGGGCAAGGGCACGACGGTCTGGACCGAGTCCATCAATGAGCCCGGCAGCAGCGGCGAGCCGCGCTACATCTATCGCGGGATTCTCGTCATGGACCCGAAGAGCGCCGGGATCCAGTTCATCACAACCGTGAAGCCCCCGGACTTCACCATCGTGCGTGATGAAGTCAGCGTCTCCGGCGTGTTCCTCCAGAATCTGCGCTTCAAGACGCGCGACGAGCACACCCCTTGGCGGAGCGTTCCGCTGCTCGTGCTGGACACGTTGGAAATCTCAGCCTCAGCGCGCGGCAGTACTGCCGCGGGTTCCACTATTCCGATCGCCATCACCATTGCGGCGGCGGTCTTGGTCATCGTCTTCATCTTTGTGTTGCGGCGCAAGAGCCGCATGACCGCGTCTGCCGGCATCTCCGGTCGTGGTCCGAGGAAAGCCCCATGAGCGACAAACCCGTCCCCCCAGGTCGTACTCCCGGCAGCCGCATCACGCGCAGCGTGCCTTCCGCACCACCCCGCACTCCCAATGCGCCTGCAGCGCCGAAGCCCGAGGAGGCAGGAGATGCGGATCACCGCTCCTCGACGCGTTCCGCGGCGCTCGTCGAGAGCTACGCAAAGGATGGCGGCAAGGACAACAGCTTCCGCAACATCATGATCGCGGCCGGCGCTCTGCTCGTGGTCGGCATCATTCTCGCCATCATGTCGATTGGTGGAAACAAGGAGCGCGAGGCGACCAAGACGCGCCTCACTGAAGATGCCACCGCGGCTGCCGATGAGGTGCGAAGCGCCGTGACCAAGCTGCAAGACAGCGACGATTACGACACCACCATCAAGCAGTGCAAGCTCGTTCTCGACCTCGCGGAGAAGAAACTCCCCGTGGTGAATGTCGACGGCTACGACGTCAAGACCAAGCAGGATCTGCGCCGACGCATCACCTCCGCGCAGAACGACATGAAGGAGCGCATCCTCACTGCTGAGGGCAAGAAGAAGTCCCTCACCACGCTGAAGGAAGCTGAAGAGGCGGTCGAGTCCGCCGACAAGATCGGTTCCGTGGCCCTGAAGCTGCAATCGCTCAAGGTGGCCGCGAACGCGATGAGCAAGGAGTTCCAGGACCGCGTGATCGCCATCGACGGCAAGCTTGAGTTGAACAAGCTCAAGTTCACCCTCGAGAAGTCTCGTGCGGATGCAGGCACGGCGAGCGATCCGGAGAACAAGCTCCGCGCCTATGAACCGGCGATGGAGGCTTTCAACGCCTACTTCCGGAAGCCCACCAAGCCCCACGATCAGGCGGTGGTCTACTTCAAGGAAGGTGTGAAGGAGTGGGACGACCTCGTCGCGAAGCTCGAAACGCCCGAGTACATCAGCAACACGCCCGTGCGCGATCTCCTTGCCGCGAAGGAGCGGCAGCCGGGCGGTGTGTGGGGTGGCACGGAGGGCATTCGCCACGAATGGTCCGGACGCGAGCTCGTCATTGAGGGTGTGGCTGTGGAGAAGGACGGCAAGGAGCGCAAGCTCCGCGGGCTGTTCTCCATTGACGGCTGGAGCCAGAAGTGGACCGACCTCGTGCTCGACATCGAGTTCACCATCGTCGCCGGCGAGTTCGACATGATGATGCGGTACCGCCCCGATGGCTACAAACCCTACACGGCCACCTACAAGGCTGGTGAAGGCGGCTTCAACGCGAACGAGCCCTATCGCATGACCGTGCGTGTCATGGGCAGCACTGTGGAAATCGAGCAGGCGGATCAGCCGAAGTCTGGTGACGTTCTGCAACCCACGGTTTCGCGCAACGGCGGCATCGGGTTCGCCGTTCCGAAGGGCAGCAAGATCGTGATTTCCCGCTGTGACCTGCGCGTGCTCAGGCCGCGCGGCGGAACGCGCTGAGCGTCCGTTGCTTGCACCACGAGCCACGAGGGCACCGCCTTCGTGGCTCGTGCCAGTTTTGGGTGCCCGAGTCAGGTTCGTTCCGTGGGCAGTTCCGTCCGGGGCTTCGAGACGGCAGAATGTGCCACGCATGAGCTCGTTGCCGACAGCACGCGTCCTCGCAATTGCCGCTGCGTTCGGGCTGCTCTTGTCGGTGCTGCAGGCCCAACCGGAGAAGATCTCTCCGGAGGCACGTGCGCTGCTCGAATCCACGGACATCGCCGAAGCGGCACTGCGCGCGGAAATCCTGCGCCAAGGCGGCGCCGAGCGACGCGCTGAGCTCTTGGGGGTCCTTGCAGATCCCGGGCTCGCGGACCATGTGCTTCAGGGTGTGTTGACCGCGTTGGTGGAGCGGAACGATCGGGCTGGCCGCACGCTCGACACGCTTGTCACGCTTTATGTTGCCGCGGATGGACGCAGAAAGGAACGCTTGCGCACCACTCTGCTCCGCTACGACGGCAAGGGGTCGGTTCTTGAAACGCCGCTGTTGGCGCTGGCCGGCAAGGCGCCTGTTGCGGCCGCGGTGCTCGAACTCATTGTGCTCCTGGCCGACAACCCGGAGGAAAAGCGCGACGCAACGGCGGCGCTGGTCCAACGGCTGCTCCGCGAGACAGAGGCGCCGACGGCCCTGCCGCTCCTGAAGAGCCTCGAAGATCTCACCTTCCATCGCTACGCCACCACGACGGAATGGTCTGCCTGGCACGAACGCTTCCGGGCCCGCTTTCCGGAGGGATTCACCGTGTCAGCGCTCGCCCACGACGCGGTGGAGGAGGCTGGCCGTGTGGAACGCGAGAAGCGCATTGCGGAAGCCATTCGCGCCGTGCAGCTTCTCGCTGCGGCCAAGGTGCTGCCTCTCGAGTATCTCGATGCGGCCCGCACTCCCGAGGCGGAGGTGCGAGCCGCGGCGGTTGCGTTGTTGGCTGCCGCGTCTGCGGGTGACGCGCGTCGTTGCGATGAAGCCCTTGCAGCCCTGACGCGCGTTCTGAAGGAGGAAACAGTCGCTCATGTGCGCCTCGCAGCGCTCGTGGCTGCCGGGGAGCTCGCACGCGAGGAGCCGCGCCTTGCCCTGCCCGTGTCCGCACTCGTCACGCCGGAACTCGCGGGCGAAGAGCCGCGTGTGCTCTCCGCGGCGGTGGTGGCTCTGCGGCACTGTCAGGTGGATGTGGCGCCGATCCTCGGCGACCTCTACCTCCGGCTTCTCGCCGGAGCGGAGAAGACCGCCGTGGTGCGGCGGGACGTGGTGGCGGCTCTGGCCGGGAAGGCTGCGGGCTCGCACATCCTCGTGAAGGCGCTCGAAGACAAGGATGCGCGTGTGCGCAGTGCCGCGGCCAACGGACTCGCGCAGGGCGCCGGCGATACTTCCGCAATCGCCATCGCCGTGGTGCTCGCGGCCGAGAGCGATGCGCAAGTGTCTCTGGCTTTGTTGAGCTGTCTTCTCAGGCTCGGCGATTGGAAGGCGCCCGAAGTGTGCGCCGCGGTGTTGCAACTGCTCGGCGCTGCACCCAACGTGCGTGTCGAAGCAGCGGCCGCTCTTGTCACCATGTTGGCCGCCGCGGACGAGAACGCCCTGCCACCTGCCGAACGCGAGAAGGTTCTGGCGGCGCTGGATGGCTTCTGGAAACTCGGCCTTGCCGACAAGGCTCTGCGCACGGGGTTTGCCGAGCGCTTGCAGCAGAACGCGCTCCCCGTGGCCGCGTCCGGCGTGTTGCTGGGCTGGATGCTCGCCGAGACTGAGCCGAGCACGGCGATCGAACTGGCACGCGTGCTCGCGAGTGTCAGCCCGCCCGACGCGGGGCTGGTGTTCGGGGCGGCGGAAAGTCTCGCGCGAGCCGGGCGCACGCAGCCTTGCGGACACCTCTTGGACGCGCTTCTCGATGGAGCGCTGGCTGCCACGGCAAGCACTGAAGTGCGCGCGCAGGCGAGGCGCTTGCGTATCGACGGTCTGATTGCGCTGAACGACAAGTCCGTCGTGGGGCGGTTGCGCGAGTTGCTTGAAGCCGCCGCGCGCGAGGCGCCTGCATCCAGATCCCTCGCGCGGGATCGCGCCAGACTGCTCTGGCTCGAAGGCAAACCGAAGGATGCCCTGGTCGAACTCGCGCGTGGCCTTGATGGCGAAGAATCGAAGCTGAGCCTGCCGGAGTTGCGCACCTGCCACGAGTTCGGTGCGCGCATCGCCCTTGAAGCAGGGGAGGCGGCGCTGGCTCTCGACTATCTCGCCAAGCTCGGCGATGTCGGGGCGCGTCGGGATCTCCGCTTTCTGAAGGCGCGCTCGCTCCATCTCTCCGGGCGCGAGGCAGCGGCGCTCCAGGAACTCGCAGCCTTTCAGCCCGGAGGGGAAGGGCCGACCGAGGCCGAGTACCTGCTCGTGCGCATTGAGGCGTCTCTCGCGCAAGTTGCCGTGGAGCTGCACGTTCGTGCCGCGGAGGATTGCGCGCGTCTCACAGAGATCGCCGCCGGCACGATGCCTCAGAGCCTTGTGGTTCGCATGGAGAAGGAATCTCTTGCGCGCGGCGCCACGGCGGACCTCGACACCTGCATGGATGTCGCGGAAGCCCTGCGCCTTGTGGACGTGCTGCAAGGACTCGGGGCCACGATCGCAACGCCGTGGCTGGTGGCGAAGCTCGACCGCTTTGCTCTAGAGGCTCTGGAAGGTCAGCGCGGCATTGGTCAACGTCTGCTCGCCCTGCAGCGGCTCTACCCGAATCGCGATGGTCTGCGCGAACTCACGCCGCCACAGTCGGCCGAGGACGCGCGCAAGGTCCAGAAGGCCATCGAGGCCTTCGCCCACGGCCTCGAACAGAACTGACGAGGCAGCTCTCCACGGAGGCGCGGATGCGCCGCCTGCTCTGTTCGGGGGTGATCCCGCTTCGCAGAGCCGCTCGGATGCACTCGAAGGCTCTGCTCAGCGGGACCCCACTCACGGCGCGGGCGGCGAACCAACGGAGGCGGCGAGGGCGGCGCAGGCGGACGCGCGTGGAGTTGAAAGAAGCGACCTCTCGACCTATCTTGGCCCCTCTACCGCGGGGTGGAGCAGTTGGCAGCTCGCCAGGCTCATAACCTGGAGGTCGCAGGTTCGAGTCCTGCCCCCGCTATCCGGCCCTCGTTGCAGCAAGCAGCGAGGGCCGCTGACGTTTTCGGGCTGATTGCGCACGGATGCGCGCAGATTCCGTGACTATTGCATACGCGCTGGCACGACATGATTGATGGCTTTTCAGAATTGCTGGAGACCAACTGGAATCTGACCGATCCAGAAACCGCAAACTCAGGAGGCTCAGCCCGTGTCAATGCTCTGCAATCTCTACCGCGTCAACAACAGCAACCTCAGCGTCCGCAAGGACTTTGTCCGCTTTACCGCGAGCGATGTGAAGGTTCTCGCCTCACTGGCTCCTTGGGCGAGAAAGGTGGCCCCCAAGATCGCGAAGGAGTTCTACGAGATCCAATTCGGCTTCTCGGCGACCCAGGTGTTCTTCGAGAAGCAGGCTGCGCGCATGGGGGTGAACCTCACGCAGTTGCGCCAGAAACTGGAGGGCGCCCAGGCGGGCTACTTCCTCCAGATCTTCGAAGAGGCTGCCCGAGGCGGCGAGTACGGCATCGAGTTCTTCGAACGGCGGCTGAAGGTCGGGCAGCTGCACAACGTGATCGACCTGCCCCTCAAGTGGTACGTCGGCTCCTATGTGCAGTATCAGGACCTCACGCGCCAGTTCCTGAAGAAGTCCTTCCGCTGGAACCCCTCCTTCCGCAACAAGGCGGAGCGTGCCATCTTCACGGTCTTCAACTACGACATGCAGGCCGTCACGGAAGCGTTCTTCTACGACTATCTGCAGTCCATCGGGCTGGATCTGAACAGCGTCTCCATCAGCAACCCGAGCCACGACCTGTCTGACTACTACGCTGATCTGAAAACCGTCGTGCGTTCGGCACTGCTCCAGACCATCCGCACCGGTCGCGAACTCTCCACCAGCAGCGGCGAGCTGCGCTCGGCGGCGGATTCGCTGTCGGCGGGCACGCAGGAGCAGGCGGCGGCCCTCGAAGAGACCAGTGCCTCCATCCAGGAACTCATGCGTACGGTGCAACTCAACAGCACCAAGGCGCAGGAGGCGAGCGCGCTCTCCGTCGGCGGCAGCGCAGCGGCCGGTGGCGCCAGCACCATGACCGTGGTGAGCGTCATGAGCGAGATCCGCGACAGCTCGCGCAAGATCGCGAACATCATTTCCCTCATCGATGAGATCGCGTTCCAGACCAACCTGCTCGCCCTCAATGCCGCGGTCGAGGCTGCGCGCGCCGGGGAGCAGGGCCGCGGGTTCGCCGTGGTGGCCAGCGAGGTGCGCAATCTTGCTCAGCGTTCCGCGTCTGCGGCGCGCGAGATCAAGCAGCTCATCCAGGACACGAGCCGTCAAGTGGACGATGGCGCAGGCTTCGTGAAGCGCGTGGCGGACCTCATCGCCGAGGTGGCGCGCGTCTCCGACGAACAGTCGAAGGGCATCGCGCAGGTCGCCCACACCGTCACCCAGATGGACCAGACCACGCGCACCAACGCGGCGCAGGCCGAGGAACTCGCTGGCACCAGCAAGTCTCTCGAGGAGAGTGCGGGGCATCTCCAGCAGGCGGCGAGCGCGTTCAAGATCGATGCCGGTGGCGGCGATCTCAGCGTGAAGCCCTCACAGGCCGGAGAATTCGTGCGCCCCATGAAGGGCGCACGCCATGCGGGCAAGCCGGCGTGGGTCGGCGCTCCAGCGAGCGACGAAAAGGAATACTGAGCGCGGCGTTTCACGTTCTTTGAGCACGGGCAAGCAAGGCAGGGGCTCCGGTCCCTGCCTTGTTCATTTCAACGAGCGTCGTTCTCGAAGGAGCGCGGTAGTTCGTCGATCTCGTTGAGTTCGGGCAGCACCTTCGCATTCAGTGCGGCCATCTTCTGGATGGCTACACCGTTCGGGAGCAGCCGTTTCTCGTAGCTGCCGACAGCTTTGTTGTACGAACTCACGGCACCGTTGAGGCCGCGCCCCATGGCTTCAAGGTGTTCGGCGAAGATGCGCAGACGGTCGTGCAATTCCACGGCCTCATCCACCATTTCCTTCGCCTTCTCACTGAGCTGGTGCTGCTTCCAGTACAGGGCGACTGTGCGGAGAAGAGCGACGAGGGTGACGGGAGTCGTGATGAGAATGCCGGACTTGAGTGCATCCTCCTGCAACTCCGGTGCACTGCGCCATGCAGCCGAGAGCAGCGCATCCGAGGGCAGGAAGAGCACCGTGATATCGGTGTGGCCGCCGAAGGCCTTCGCGTAGTCGCGGCGCTTGAGATCCTGCACATGTTTCTTCAGTGACAGTGCGTGGCGATTGAAGTGCTCCTCTTGTTCCTTCGGATCCAAGGCATTGCATGCGGCGTTGAATGCATCCAACGGGGCCTTCGCATCCACGGGGATGACACCACCGCCCGGGATGCGCACCAGCATGTCCGCGCGGCCACCCTCGACGCTTGCCTGCACATCGAAATCGCAGTGCTCGGTCATGTGCGCGAGTTCCGCCACGTTGCGGAGCACCATTTCGCCCCAGCGACCCTGTGCCTGGGCTGATCCGCGCAGCGTGTTCGAGAGGGCGCGGCTGTCCTGGTCGAGCTGCTGGGTGGCGCGCTGCAGGGATTCGAGCTTTGCCTTCAGATCCGCATAGGCGCCTTCACGGTTCTTCTCGAGGTTCTGTGTGGCTGTCTGCAGCGTGTCGAGCTTCTCGCGCAGCGGGGCCACGATGGTTTTCATGCGCTCCTCGCGCTGGATGGACTGCGATTCCACCTGTTGCGTTGCCGTGGCGAGGCGAGCCTCTGCGAGCCGCTCCAACTGGTCGCTGTTCTTCTGCAGGGCCTCCGCTGCGAGGCGTGCGAAGGCACCCGCACTCTGGACCTCCGCTGCGCGATGCGCGCGGCCGTTCAACCAGATCCCGAGCAGAACACCAGCGCTCAAGGCAACGACGGCTGTGATGACGATTTCCATGGACCCGCCTCCGACGTGGATCATGCCATGCGGCACCGACGCTCCTGAATGCGGCCTCATGTTCGGGATACGCAGGGGGCTGGAGCACCAGTGCGTGGCCGACGGTCCGCTCCACTCGCAACGGAGTTCCAGGCAGATCAGTCGTGGCCGACGGAATTCACAAGGCGCGTCATGGCCTGCACGAAGCGGCTCTCGTGCTCCGCAGCCCGCTCGGGGCTCATGCCCCAGCCACTGCCTTGGATGGCAAGTGCCGGCCCGGCCTCTCCGTACTGGAAGGCTTTGAGAGCCAGCACGGCGCATTCTTCATCCCACGTGACCAGAGTCTCGTGGGCGGTGTGCGCCAGCACGATGCCGTGGACAGGCGTGTCGTCGAAGAGCACCAGTTCGAAACGCGAGCCCACCGGGCCGAGCGCGCCGGACTTCGTGAGCCAGTGCTTCAGCCCCTGTTCCGAGCGATACCAGTGGGCGAGGTCGTCGTAGCGATACTGCGCGAAGCGCAGCACGAACCACGAGCTGCGTGCATTGCCGGGTGCGAGGCGGAGCCAGTGCTCGAGCAGGGCGAGGGAGAGTGTCCAACCGGAGGCGATGCCCTCGCGCTGTTCCGGATCTGTTTCCGCCGTGCGATCGAGAACTTCGAGGATGCACCCATCACCGTCGGCGCGCAGCTGGAATTCGAGATCCGAGCGCATGGCCCCGCACTGAAACTCCATGGCGAGGCGACGGCCTTCATCGCGAGCGGTCACGCGATAGCCGACACGCAACCCGAAGCGCTCGAAGACCCAGGCGCCTTCGCTGCCGACGTGGAGTGTGCCTTCGACGCGATCGGGAAACCACGCGGCCAATTGGTCAGGATCTGTGAGCGCGCGCCACACGGCGTCGCTCTGGGCGTGCAGTCGCACAACCTTCTGGATCAGCGGAGGGGAAATGGGGATGTTCATTGCGTTCCTTTGAGGCGGGGTTCAAAGGGTGGGAACCACGAACGCACAGAGCATGCCGTGCAAGATCAAAAAGCGCCAGTCTCTGCGGAATTTTCCATTGTTGATGAGCATGAACACACATGGGGATCCAGAACAGCGGGCGCGGCAGCCCATGAAGAGCATCCTGCCGACGGCTACGCTCCTGCAGGAGTTTTCCATGGCCGGCATCGAAGTCACGCTTCATCAAGGGCTTGCGCGGATCAACATCAGCAAGGCTCGCGGCAACGCGCTGGATGCCGCGGTGCTGGCAGAGATGCGCGCAGCCCTCGGCGAGCTAGGCCGCGACCCGGCGGTGCACGGCCTCCTGCTCACCTCCGGGCATGCAAAGCTGTTTTCTCCCGGTCTCGATCTGGTGGCGCTTGTTGATTACGACCGCAACGCCATGCTCGCGTTCCTCGAGCTCTTCGACACGGTGGTGACCGAGCTGTATGCCTTTCCGCGACCGGTGGGCGTGGCCCTCACGGGGTCTGCGCTCGCAGGCGGCTGTATTCTCGCGTTGTGCGCGGATCTTCGCGTCATGGCCGACAGTGGCGCGGTGATCGGTCTTAATGAGGCACGCGTTGGCGTCGCCTTGCCCTTCGGTGTCACGCGGCTCTTGGCGGCCGCGGTCTCGCCTCGTGAGCTCACGCGCATGGCCTTGCAGGCGCGAAACTACAACCCCGCAGAGGCGCTTGCCGCGGGGTTGGTGGATCAACTCGCAGCCCCGGCCGAGGTCATCCCGGCCACGGAAGCCCTGCTCCGCGAACTTCTCGATCGTGAACCGGGCGCACTCTCGCTGACCAAGGCATGGTTGCGCGCGCCGGTGATCGAGGCCATGCGCGGGAGCGGGCTTGCCGAGAGGCAGCAGTTCGTGGAATGCTGGTTCTCCCCGGGGACACAAGCGCGCATGCGCGAGATCCTGGCGGGGCTGAAGAAGTAAGCGGCCCTTCACATCCCGACAGCCATCGCAGCGGAGCCTTTCAGATGAAGAACCTTCTCTTGATGCTTCTCCTCGTGACCCTCGCCGCTTGCGCTTCGACGTTCCACCGTCCGCCGCCGAAGTTGCCCGAGCCGCAGCCCGCGGCCGCCGTGGCGCTTCCTGCCGGCGGCAAGTGACGTGCCCGAACTCCCGGAAGTGGAGACGGTGCGCAGCCAGCTGGCGCGGCCGCTTGCCGGGAGATTCATCCGCGGCGTGACGGTGCTCTGGTCACGGACACTGGGTGCGACCGGCGGCGAGCGGTTCGCTGAGCATCTCGTAGGTGCGCGCATCGGAACCGCGCAACGCCACGGCAAGTTGTTGCTGTTTCCCCTGCAGCGCGGCCAGAAGGACGCGGGCGTCTTTCACGCGCACCTCCGCATGACGGGTCGGTTCCTCGTGCGCGAGTGCGGCGCCACCACGGGGCTGTGGGATCGCGTGCTCGTTCATCTCGATGGCGACGAGGAACTGGTGTTTCTGGATGTGCGCAAGTTCGGGCGACTCGGCATCGCGTCCTCATGCGCGAAGGCCATTGAGACGCTCGGGCCGGACGCGTGGCACGCCGCGCTCGATGGTGCCGCCCTCGCGACACTTCTCGGGGGACGCCGTACGGCCCTCAAGTCAACGCTGCTGGATCAGAGTGTGCTCGCGGGGCTCGGCAACATCTATGTGGATGAAAGCCTGCATCGCGCGAAGCTCCACCCGCTGCGGCGCGCAGGCTCGCTCGCTGACAAGGAATGTGCAAAGCTCGCTCAAGTGATTCACCACGTGCTGGAGCGAGCCATCTCGCGCAGTGGATCGAGCTTTGATGCCTTCTATCGCACACCGGAGGGGAAGCCTGGCGACTTCCAGAGCGAGTTCCGTGTGTATGGCCGTCATGGCAAGCGCTGCCGTGGCTGCCCGGATACGATCAGACGCGCAGTCCTCGGGCAGCGCGGCACCTGGTGGTGCCCGAGCTGCCAGCCCAGCCCGCGTCGCTCCGAGATGGCCTCGGCGCGCTTCAGAAGGTGATCATGGCACGCTTCGCACTCCTGCTCTTGTCCGCGTGTTTCTTCGGCGCCTGCGCTTCTGGTTCTGCTGTCGGCGATGTGGTCGCCACGCACGGAGATGCCAGCCAGCTCATCCTGGCGCGCGCGGGAACGCGCCTCGCACTCTCGCTTCCGAGCAACCCCTCCACGGGGTTCCAGTGGCAGCACACGGTGGTGGATGGCGTGGAATCCGTCGCCATCGCGAGCACACGCTCGAAGTCCGGCGACAGCGGGCTCCTCGGAGGCTCCGGCACCGAAGAAGTCGTCCTCGCTGCGCGGAAGCCAGGCAGCGCGCGCATCCAGAGCCTCTATTTGCGACCGTGGGAGAAGGGCGTTGCCCCGGCGCGTTCGATCACATGGACTCTCATGGTCCAGCCTTGAAGCACGCGCGGCTTCCCGAGGCGCACTGACATTCCGGAACACGAGTGGAGATACACATGCGTTGTCTGATGATGCTGGCGGTCCTGTGTTCGATGGTGTTCGCTCAGGCGCAGCCCGCGCCCATGAGCATTGAAACCATGATGGGCCTGAAGACCGTCATTCAGGCGGTGGTGGCGCCGGATGGCTCCAAGGTGGCTGTGATCACGCTCGCGCCGCGCGGCCTCGACGTAGGCGATGGCACCGCGTTCAGGCGCCTCAGCATTGTGCCGGCGGTCGGTGGTGCAGCCGTGGAACTCGTGGGCGGCGAATGCGGAGTGCTGGCGCCAGTCTGGTCCGCGGATGGCAGCGCTGTCGCGGTCATCGGACGCATGGCGGGCAGCAAGTCTGTCCGTGTGTGGCGTTGCGCGCTGGATGGCAGCGCGCCTGCAGCCATCAGCCCGGAGGGTGTCACCCCCTCGGCGTTCGCGCTGTCAGCGGATTGGAAAACACTCGCGCTGGTTGCAACACCGGCGGCCCCGGCTGCGGAGGCGGCGCTGGCAGCGCAGGGCTACAACCAGCTCGTCTACGAAGAATCGCTGAAAAGCGCTGAACTGCTCCTCGTGGATGTGGCGAGCGGCGCGGTGCGCCGTGCAGAGCTTCCCGGATGCGCCTACGAGCTGGCCTTCGGTGATGCGGCGACGGTGTGGTGCACCGCGGCGCGCACCGCCACTGTGGATGACTCCTATATGGAGAAAGACCTCTGGCGCGTGAATGTCGCGGACGGGGCGGCCGCTCTCGCCGCGAACGTGCCCGGCAAGTTCGGCGTGTTCTCCGTCTCTCCCGATGGCGAGCGCGTGGCCTTCACGGCCGGTGTGGATCGCAACGATCCATCCAACAGCGGACTCTTCCACATCGCCCGTGCCGGCGGCACGCCCTCGCAACTCACGCCGGCGGACTTCGCCGGAGAGGTGGGTGCACTCGCATGGCGTGACAGCGACACGCTGCTGGCGGCGACGAG
>SXGT01263816.1_pt1 | contig 28022 bp, 25 predicted proteins | sample 3176221 | NCBI WGS metagenome assembly SXGT01 (sample SAMN11356862, study PRJNA531348) | freshwater metagenome | isolation source: freshwater sample F1-120 | place: China: Fuxian Lake, Yuxi | collected 2017-12-25
ACCAGCGCAGCATCTATAGTTTACAGAAGCGAATAATGGCGTCAAGTATCTTTTCTTTTTTTGTGTCCGTTTGCAGGATGTATTGTCCGAGCAGATCTCGCAGCGCGTACGGATCGATCTTTCCCGTCTGGATGACGATGTCCGGTGTCAGGTACTTCTTCGATTCGATGTGCAGTTCGAAGTAATCGTCTGCGCGCAGAATCCAGAAGTATTTCCAGTCGGACCAGACCGAGAAATGTCCGTCAAATTCGATGCCGGTTTCTCGTACCGCAATCGTGTGAATATGAGGTTTTTCGTTTCTGATCAGGAAGAACAGTCCTGCAAGCATGGCGAAGCTGATGCTCAGACTCCATGCACTTGTCAGGATGCCGTAGACGATCATGAGTGCGCATCCGATGCCCATCACGAGGTACCACTTCTCCGACCGCTCGTGAGCGATCTTTGCAGGGGCTTTCCACTCGAGGAGAATTGGTTCGGTATTTGTGTGCATAAATCTGCTTATTATAGCAGAAAACGGTCGTTTTTACGATCGTTGATAGTTGCGTTATTTCATAAATATTATAATTAATCTTTTGGGGAAGCAGGGAACCTTGTTCGGTTCCCTAGCTCCCCCAAACCCCCATTACCCTCCTAACGGTACCGCATTATTCTCAAATCATGGCTTATCCATAAGCAATAACGAGTCCCGCAACATACTTCACTCCTGCCGTTTTCAGTGCTTTTGCACACGCATCGAGTGTCGCACCGGTCGAACTGATGTCGTCAATGAGTAGGACGCAGGGTGGGGGAGTATCCGATACGCAGACAAATGCATTGTTGAGAGCGATGAGGCGTTCCTCACGATTTCTCCATGCCTGATGTCCGGTTGCTTTCGAGCGCTTCAGCAAGTTTTGGATTTGCCACATTCTTTGTTTTCCAATGTGCTGAGCGAGAATCTCCGCCTGATTGAATCCGCGTTGAAATGTTCTCGTCCAGTGGAGCGGTACGGGACAAATAGTGATTGATGATGCGTTTCTGTACTTCTCCGGCAGCAGCAGAAGTCCCGGCAGACAGTCGACAATTTTCTTGGCAAGCTCCGGTCCCAGATCGGCTATGCGTCCGTACTTGAATGTCTTGATCGCTTTCCGAAGAAGGGGGGATGCTTGGTAGCTGCCTGCGGCAATCAGGCAGTCGAGGCTTTTGATTTCTTTTTTCAGCAGCAGCTGTTTGTCGAGTCTGATCGGAAACAACCTCGTTCGTTTTCGCTCGTCTTCCGTGATCCACTGACCTTCACTTCCAGTGAGTGATCGTTTTGGAAAGAAGAGGTCGAGGAAGAATTGGAGCATGGAAAATACTATACGCCTTTCTTACGTATGAGTCGGATGTTGTTGCGATGGTGGGCAATACAAGATTCGAACTTGTGACCTCCACAATGTCAATGTGGCGCTCTAACCAGCTGAGCTAATTGCCCGAAGGGAAATGATGATGCAAGAAAGATCAAGGATGAGCGACACCTAGCGTATATTCTATGAAGAAACGCCAACAAAGCCTACGGATAAGATTGGTCTTGGTCAATCAATCTGTGATTGGAAAACCTCTCCGACTTTCTACTACTCCGTCACAGCTTTTTCACTCCGCAAGACAGAGCGGTGTGGAAAACTTTTTTGTTTTGCACAGGTCTGGTAGCGTCGCCTCCTACCTCAATTCGTCCCCCCATTTCATGACGTTCCTCATCTCGGTAGTTGCGTTTATTTTGCTCCTGACGCTGCTCATCATCATCCACGAGCTCGGTCACTTCGCTGCGGCGAAATTCTTTGGCGTGGAGGTCGAGGAATTTGGCTTTGGTTTGCCACCCAGAGCAAAAACTCTCTTTACGAAGAACCGGACGGTTTTTTCCCTGAACTGGATCCCTTTCGGAGGTTTCGTCAGGCTGAAAGGGGAGAATGAAGTCGAAACGCAGAAGAGGTTCGAGCAGGGCAGTTTTGCGAGTGCGAGTTTCCATGCTCGCATCGTCATTCTCTGCGGAGGGGTGCTCATGAACTTTGTCTTGGCGTTTGCGCTTCTCACCCTCGGCTTCAGTGTCGGTCGGTGGGTCCCGAATTTCTATCAGTCGATCGAGGAAATGCAGGAAGCATCGCAGAGAGGAGAGATCTTTCTCGAGACCGGTGTCTATATCTCAGACGTTCTGCCGGGTGGTCCTGCCGCGAAGGCCGGTGTCGTGAAGGAGAGCGCCATTCAGTCCGTCGACGGCATTGTCGTGAATAAGCCGGAGGATGTACTCGAGCTGCAGAAAGGAAAATCCCGCGTCACGTACGTATTGATGGAAGGGGAGCAGAAGAACATACGCAGCGTGGACATCGAGCTCGAGGGAGGGAAATCCGGCGTTGCGATTTCTCCGTTCGCCGCAAAGCTCTCGGCACCTCTCCGCCCGGTGACGACTGCGGCACACCTCGCATACAAGGAATCGGTGTTCATGACTTATCAGACCGTGCACGGGATCCTGAACCTTTTCCGGTCCCTTGCGACGAAGGGTCACGTGCCGGAAGGCATCACGGGTATCGTCGGTATCGCCGTGCTGACCTACAGCTCCGTGCAAGAAGGACTGATGACATACTTGCGCCTTGTCGCACTGCTGAGTCTCAGTCTTGCGATCCTCAACATTTTGCCTCTTCCGGCCCTGGATGGAGGACGATTGCTCTTCGTGCTCATCGAGATGATCGCTCGGCGTCCTCTGAACCAGCGGTTTGAACTGATGGTGAATGCCATAGGGTTCTTCCTCCTCATCGCCCTCATCATCATCATTACATTCAATGATGTGATCCAATTGTTCTAATGACTTCCTCTCCCGACCTCGATCTTTGGCTGAAAGTTCTTCAGAAAATTGAGCCGCAGCTCCAGCGCGGTCAGTTCATCACGTGGTTTAAAGACACGACCCTTCTCGGTCGTGATCATGCGACGGTCGTTGTCGGTCTTCCACTTCCCATGTTTCTCAATTGGCATCTTGAGCACTATCGCGTCATGACGCTCGATGCGCTTCGCGAGATCGATCCGACGATCGAACAGATCGTGTATCAGGTCGATAACGGACTGAAGGATGATCTGCAGAGAACGCTTCGGCTTCTGGAGCATTTTCCGGACAAAAAGCCCAGGAAGCTTCCGAATAAGTCGGAAGTGAAGATCGCAGAGGGGCTCACGAGCAAGATGGGCAATTCGCGGTACACGCTCGATAATTTCGTGGTGGGAGCGAACAATCGCCTCGCGCATGCGGCATGCTCCGCCGCCGCTTCCGATCCGGGAGGGAAGTACAACCCGCTCTTTCTCTACGGGGGTGTCGGTCTCGGAAAGACGCATCTCTTGCAGGCGACCGGCAATGCCATCCTTCGCACGCTCCCGCATGCTGCCATTCTCTATACGACGACGGAGGATTTCACCAACCAGGTCATCGAGGCCATCCAGCATCAGAAGATGGAGCAATTTCGAAAACGCTATCGCGAAGTGGATGTGTTCATCATCGATGATGTGCAGTTTCTTGCGAATAAAGAAAGAACGCAGGAAGAACTGTTCCATACCTTCAATACCCTGACGGAGGATCATAAACAGGTCATCATCAGCTCCGATCGCCCGCCGAAAGAACTTTCGGGATTGCAGGAGAGATTGGTCTCGCGTTTCGAGCGCGGGATGATCGCCGACTTGAGTCAGCCGGATTACGAAACTCGCTTTGCCATCCTCTCCGAGAAGAGCAAAGAATACGGGCTTCTGCTCGATCAGAAGGTCATCGATTTCATCGCGCAGCATGCCACTCGCAGCGTTCGCCAGATCGAAGGCATCCTCATGCAGGCGGTTGCTCAGTACGAGCTCGAGCACTGCGTGCCGACGGTGAAATCCATTGCGGAGATCATGCGGAAGCTTGGAGATGAACCTGTTTCACTGCCGAAGGCTGACATTGGCTTTGTGGCACCTCCGCCGCATGCCGTGTCATTTCAGGATGTGCTTGAGGAAGTCAGTCGCTACTACTCCGTGTCGGTGCCGGACATGCTTGGTCAGTCGCGCGTACGGGAAGTCTTGGTTCCCCGTCACATTGCCATGTACATCGGAAAGAAGCATTTGCAGATGAGTTACGTGCGTCTCGGGGAGTCGTTCAGTCACCGTGACCATACGTCGGTGATGCATGCGGTGACGAAGATCACGAATAAAATGAGTGAAGATCCGCAATTGATGCGGGAGATACGAACACTGGAAAAGGAAGTGGGGCTTGCTGCAAGAAATTGAAAATTCGCATATCAATTCAGCTCTGCTACTCTTCATCTATGCAGCAGCCAGATGACCTCTTCAAGCTCCGCCATTCCCTCGCACACGTTCTCGCGCAGGCAGTGACGAAGTTGTGGCCCGGGACGCAGATCACCATCGGGCCGCCCATCGAGGATGGCTGCTATTACGACTTTCTTTTTCCTCAGCCGATTTCCGAAACGGATTTTCCGGTCATTGAGAAGGAGATGAGGAAGATCATCAATCAGGGGCAGACCTTCCGCTGCGATACTCTCAGCGTGACGGATGCGAAGAAATTCTGGCGTTCTCAGAAGCAGAAATTCAAAGTCGAATTGATCGAAGATCTCGAGAAGAACGAAAAAGTGAGCGAAGTGACTCACTACGTGAACCTCGGCCCGAATGGGGAGGAGACTTTCACCGATCTTTGTCGCGGCGGACACGTGGAGAATCTGAAAGAGATTCCCGCCGATGCGTTTAAAATTTCGAAGATCGCAGGGTCTTACTGGCGAGGTGACGAGAAGCGCGAGCAATTGACGCGTCTCTACGTCGTGGCTTTCGCAAGCAAGGAGGGTCTGAAGGCACATCTTGCGATGCTTGAGGAGGCGAAGCGTCGGGATCATCGGAAGCTCGGCAAAGAGTTGGATCTCTTTGCGTTCAGCGATCTCGTGGGTTCAGGGCTTCCCCTCTGGACGCCGAGAGGTACCCTCCTCCGGAATCTTCTCGATCATCTCGTGTTTGAACTGAGAGCGGCAAAAGGTTACGAGCGCGTGACGATCCCCCACATCACGAAGAAGGAGCTCTATGAGACCAGCGGACATTGGCAGAAATTCAGCAACGAACTCTTCCGCATCACCACGCGTGAGGGTCACGAGTTTGCGATGAAACCGATGAATTGTCCGCACCACACGCAGATTTTTTCGTCGCGGCAGCGTAGTTACCGCGACATGCCGCAGCGGTATGCCGAAACGACAGCGTGTTACCGAGATGAACAGACCGGAGAACTGCACGGGCTTTCCCGTGTTCGCGGTTTCACACAGGATGATGCGCACGTTTTTTGTCGTCAAATTCAGGTCAAAGATGAAATTCTTGCGATCTGGGAGATCGTGGATTCTTTCTATGCAACGGTCGGTTTCGGAAAATTGAAGGTTCGCTTATCACTTCACGATCCCAAAGCACCCGAGAAATATCTCGGTACGCCGGAGATGTGGAAGCGAGCGGAAGCGGAGCTTCGTGAGATCGCAATCGAACGCAATGCGGATTTCTTCGAGTCTCCGGGCGAGGCTGCATTCTACGGTCCGAAGGTGGATTTCATCACGAAAGATTCCATCGGTCGCGAGTGGCAGGTTGCTACGATTCAGCTCGATATCAATATGCCTGAGAGATTCAATCTCTTCTGCATGAATGAGGAAGGGAAGGAGGAGAGAATCGTCATGATCCATGCGGCGATCATGGGTTCCATCGAACGCTTCCTTTCGATTTACATCGAGCATACGGCAGGTCTTTTCCCGCTCTGGCTTGCGCCAACCCAAGTCGCACTTGTGCCGGTTGCGGCAGTGCATGAAGAGTATGCACAGACGCTGATGACAGAACTCAGGAAGAACGGCATTCGCTGTGAATTCATGCCTTCGTCAGAGTCCCTTGGAAAACGCGTTCGAGAAGGCGAGAAGATGAAGATTCCTTATCTGCTCGTGATGGGTGATCGTGAGGTGACGGAGAAATCGGTGACGGTTCGGAATGTGAAGACGAAGAATCAGGTGACTGTTCCGGTTGCGGAATTTATCTCGAAGACGCTGGAGGATATTCAGCAGAGGAAGCTGGAGGGGTCGATCGGATGATGCTATTCTTCTCGCAATGTTCGAAGCCATCGAGTTCGGCCCTGTGATTCTTTGGATGCGCGTTGTTTTTCTGCTTTTGGCTGTCTGGCTTTCCACCGAGTTCTTTTTTAAGATTGCGGCTTCCGCAAGTCTCAGCATCCAGAGCGTGAAGGATTATGCGCGATGGCACCTTCTCGCCTTTCTCCTGATGGGGAGGGTGCTTGCCATCGTTGCCAACTATCAGGCGTACACCAAGAATTTTTTCCGCGTCTTCATCGTCTGGGACGGCGAGTTCAGCTTTCTCGGAGGCGCCATCGGCATTGCGATTGTGCTCTTCTGGTCGACGAGAAATCAGCGAGCAACATTTCTCCAGTGGCTCGATGCGCTGCTGCCTGCAACGACGTTCGGGCTTGCGTTCGATTGGATTGGCATGTTTTTAGCCGCTCAGGCGTACGGGAAGCCGACCAACAGGGCTTGGGGCATCGTGATGGACACCTTCAATGTGCGGTATTCGGTGCCGATTCACCCCGTGCAGTTGTACTATGCATTTTTCTTTTTCTTCCTTACATTCGGACTGTTGCTCATTCGCAAGCACAGCAAACGTGCGGGTGCGGAAACGTTGTTCGGAATCATCGCCGCTTCGACCGCCGTTTTCCTCTTCGAGTTCATGAGAGGGGATTTTGGCATTCCTGTTTTTGCCGTGCTCACGGATTTTGTATTTTTAGCGAGCCTTTTCGTGAGTCTTGGGATCCTCGCGTTGATTGAGCAACGATTGAGTGATCGAAGCAATCTCATCTACAGTTCATCGGTTGCCGCACTGACGCTCATGTATGTTTTCCTTCGTCCTCTGATCGATCTGCCTCAATATCAGCTTCGATTCAGTCAGGTGCTTGCGATCCTTGCACTGCTCTCGACGGTCGTTTATGTTGTGGTGCATCGTCGGAAGTATCCTCATTTGTAATTCCCCCTTTTTCCGTGAATTCTTTCCCTGCCTTCTTCGAAAGTATTTCCATCTTCTTTTCGACGGACCCTTCGCTGCTTTTCATTCAAGTTCTGATGATCGTTGCGGCATGCATTATCGTTTTTCTCGTACTGTTTGCAACCCGGGATATCCTGCTTCGGACGTCATCGCTTCCGTATCAGATTTTTTGCATCGTGCTCGTTGCTGCTCTTCCTGTCGTCGGTTTTCTCCTTTATGTGCTCATTCGCCCCGTTCGAACGACTTCCGAGCGACGACTCGAACACAAGCTCGACAAATTTCTGGCGATGAATCATAAGAAGCCACAGGAGAAGAAAAAGTCCTAAGCGTGTTCATTGCGGCTTATTGGATCGCTTCTTTTTGACTTCTCCGTCACTCCTCGTCTACCCTCTGCCCATGCAATTCCTCTCCTATTGGCTTTGGCCGAATCCCGCAGGTTGGCATTATCAGGACGGTCGCGTGACTGCTCTGCTTCTGGTTTCCATCGTGATGATGACACTTTCATTCGTCGTATCGAGGTGGAGGCAGTCCAGCAAGAATCCTGTGACGCGAACACTTTCCAGGGGATGGCCGTACGCGTTGTTCTGGTTTGGTTTTGTCGCGCTGGTGCTTACGGTCAGCCGAGTCGAGACCATCCAATTTCTTTCGATGCGTCTCCTGTGGGCGATGTGGTTTGCTTTTGTTTTACTGTACGTTCTTCTTCAGTTCATTCAGTTCAGAAGAAGGCATTACACGGTTGTAAAGCAGGCGCACATCGTCGATGAGAGGGAGAAGTATTTGCCGAAGCCCAAGCGATAGAAAAACTCTGAAAATTGCAGCCTGCTTCGTCAACTGCGCTGAAATTTTTCTCGAAGTATACGAATACATCTCAAAAAATTTCAGCTTGTTTCCTCGCATCCTGCAATTTTTGAGAATTTTTTTTATTGTCAGACTCTCTGTCTTTCCCCATATCTTCGATGAACAGTTTTCTTTCTATTGACATACCTTTTCAACTAGTGGAAAATCTCCGTTCCTGTGCCTCTAAAGCATCACACAGAAACGGCGTACTTGATCATTCTCGGTCTCCTGATCTGCGTATCCGCATTTCTTGCGTCTCTCTTACCCGAGCTCCCTGAAGGTCTTCGGTACTGTGTGCTTTTCTTTACAGTCGCAGCGCTGTATCCGATCTTTCTGATCCCGACATTCAGGCGCAATCGTGCTGATTACGAATTTCGTTTGCTGCATTGGCTTCCCGCAGGTTCTTTCGCACTCTGGTTGCTTCTGCAGATCATCGATCCGTATTGGAAGTGGTTCCATATCACGAATCTCGGCTTCTTGTTTCTCTGGAGTGTGCCGCTCGTCGCACTCGGTCTCGGAAGCGCCATTCTGTTCTGCATACACGTGATTCGACGCAAGACGGTTCGCATTGCCGTTCTGTCATCTTTCTTCGTCCTTTTTACAGCTGGTGCACTCCTTGCGGAATCGAAGGGGTGGAATCCTCGCTTGCAGCATGCGATCTTCCGTACGGGCCCTGCTACCGTTGTTCGGTTTGGAATGGAACGCATGCGGTCGCTTCCGAGAACAGTTCGGATGTCAGATCCTGCCTCCGATCTCCTCTCCGAGAATAAAGCTTCCTCCGTTCGGTCGTCTGTCAGGATCAAGACGAAGAGCAGTGCCGCTCGATCTTCTGATCGTTCTTCCGTGATGATGGATCGCAAGCCGAACAGATTGCCGCAGTCCGGTCCGGAGTCCCTTCTGGTACTGGCCGCAACTCTTCTCGCGCTCTATGCGGGAACACTTCATGTGAGGCAACGGAATGAGGCATAATATGCTTCTATGAAAAGAGTACTGATTGCAGGTCTTGGACTCATGACCGTGTTCGTAATCGGTGTGAAGTTACTTGCCGTTACCAGGGATCGTTCCGAGCGCAGAAGACTGATTGAGGAACAAGAGCAGGTACTTCTTCCGCAGCCGGAGGAGCCGGCTTTGCAACCTCCTTCTGCCGGAGCAGTGTTTTCATCGCTTCGTGCGGAGGTCAATTGGGATGTTCCATTTACTCCTCAGGCTCCGCATGCGCGTTGGGATGCGCTGCATCAGGAGGCATGCGAAGAGGCGAGTGTGCTCATGGTCCTGCGGTATTTCTCGCGTCGGCCCATCTCGAGCCCCGACGATGCCGAACGTGGCATTTTGCATTTGGTTGCCGCAAATGAAGCTTTGGGATTCGGCATCGATGATACTGCGGAGGAAGCAGCAGCGCTTCTCCTGTCGCAGGATTCTTCACTGTCCGTCACTCTTCTGAGAAGTCCATCCGTAGATGATCTGAAAGCCGCTCTCTCCGAGGGTTCGCTCATCATTGTTCCCGTAGCGGGGCAGCAACTCTTCAATCCTTACTTTCAATCTCCCGGCCCTCGGTATCATATGCTTGTGCTCCGCGGATACACCGATGATTTTGCGATCACAAATGACCCCGGCACGCGGCACGGAAAACAATTTGCGTATCGATGGGATGTCTTGATGAATGCCATTCACGATTGGAACGGAGGAGAGGTGGAGAGCGGGGAGAAGGTGGTGGTTGTTGTTAGCGGACCAAATAAGGATGAAAAATAACGAATGATGAATGAAGGGGTGGCAGCTTCATCAAAATTCTTCTACTCTTTGCAGCGTCCATCATTCTTAATTCCTCATTCATCATTCCTCTCAATGTCCACCATCACCTCTCTCCACGCCCGCCAGATTCTCGATTCGCGTGGCAATCCCACACTCGAAGCAGATTGCGTTCTGAGCGACGGCTCCTTCGGTCGTGCTGCAGTACCTTCCGGTGCGTCCACCGGTACTCATGAAGCGCTTGAGCTTCGTGACGGTGACAAGAAGACGTATGCGGGAAAATCCGTGCTGAAAGCGGTTTCCAACGTGAATGGTCCCATTGCGAAGAAACTTGCAGGGATGAACGTCGACAGTCAGAAGAGCATCGATCAGACGATGCTTGATCTCGATGGCACTCCGAACAAGGCGACTCTTGGCGCGAATGCGATCCTCGGAGTCTCTCTCGCCGTTGCGCGTGCCCGTGCCGTCAGTGAGAAGAAGTCACTGTGGGTTTCGCTTGCTGAACAGTATGCAACTCCCTCCGTTACCTTGCCCGTTCCGATGATGAACGTCATCAACGGAGGTGCGCATGCGGACTCGGGTCTCAGTTTTCAGGAATGCATGATCGTTCCGACGGGATTCGATTCTTTCTCCAGGGCATTGCAAGCCGGTGCGGAGATTTTTCACACACTCAAGAATATCCTCAAGGATCTCGGGCACGTCACGGCCGTCGGCGATGAGGGCGGATTTGCTCCTCACGTGAAGAGCAGCGATGAAGCTCTTTCTATTCTCATGCAGGCGATCGAGAAGGCGGGGTACGCGGGCAAGGTTCAACTTGCGCTCGACTGTGCGGCTTCCGAATTTTGCAAGGGAGGCGTCTATACCGTGGATGGCAGGAGCATGAATGGAACAGAGCTTGTCGACTTCTATGGAGAGCTCCTCAAGAAGTATCCGATCGTGAGTATCGAGGACAGTCACAGCGAAGACGACTGGGACGGCTTCGCACTCATGTGCAAGAAATTCGGCGCTTCGGTTCAACTGGTCGGAGACGATCTCTTCGTGACGAATACCAAGCGCATTAAGCAGGGGATCGAGAAGCAGTCTGCGAATGCCGTGCTCATCAAGCTGAATCAGATCGGGAGTCTGACCGAGACCGTCGAATCGATACGCATGTGTCAGGCAGCGGGGTGGAATGCCGTCTCCAGTCACCGGAGCGGTGAAACCGAGGACAGTTTCATTGCGGATCTGGCAGTCGGTCTTGCGACGGGGCAGATAAAAACAGGTTCGCTCTCGAGGACGGATCGCGTCTGCAAGTACAACCAGCTACTCAGGATTGAAGAGGAGCTTGGATCGAAGGCCGTGTATACATCACCCTTTACAAAGTGATGGAGCTTTACGCTTCATGACGCTAAGATTTGTGACATCGGGGTGTAGCTTAGTTGGTAAAGCGCCAGGCTGGGGGTCTGGAGACCCAGGGTTCGAGTCCCTGCACCCCGACCAAGCTCTTTCGCACGAGTGAATATGAAGTGAGAAAGGCTTGGGAGGCTGTCCTTTAGGGCACCCCGACCAACTATTGTTATGGCGATCCCTTTTCACATGTACGGTATTACTGAGTAAATTTTCTACACAAAGAAGCCGGCGCGGTGTAGTGACAGAGTCACTACGGTGCACCGGCGGCTGGTTGGCAACCTGCGTCCTAGAAGAGGAGCGATATGCCAGTTGAAATTATTGCAACCAGCGCAATGATTCCCCAGACGCAGAGCTTCTGCCACATTGGCATGGGCAGATTGAGGACTTCGGTGTTGAACATCACGTTACCGTCATGCAGTTGCCCGCACTCGGTGCATTTGATGGTGCAACCACCAGCGTTTGAGACGTCTTCAGCGTTCACATGATGAACGCCATCCGCACCACATTGTAAGCATCGCATCGCTCTCTCCTTTTTGGGACGAAGTTGTGAAAAACCAGTAGATATATTATAGATCATTTCTGGAAAATTTTCAATTTTTGGCCAGCAATAAGTATGCTGTTTCGGACTAATCACTGGCGCTTCAGTACTCTTTCGACGTATACTTGCACCCTTTCCTCTATTACTTGACAATATTGACTCTTGATATTCTTATAATAATATGATACAATAGTCAGAACTAATCGCAACTATGCCACTAAGTCCATCAGAACTGCAGGCAGCTACCAAAGCCATCGAAGGCAGCGAACGCATGCTGCTTATTCCGCATGCAAATGTCGATCCAGATGGTTTAAGCAGTGTGCTTGCGTGCTACTCCATTTTCAAGCAACTCGGGAAGGATTGCACCGTCATTTGCCCCGATACCTTGCCGGAGTCACTGGAGTTTCTTCCGAATTTCAAGCATCTTCAGACATCCATCAATACCGAGCGGCAGTTCGTGATCACCCTCGATTGCGCGGGCGGTATGGAGATCGACAAGCTGCGCTACACCGTGGAAGAAAATAAAGTGAATATCATCGTTACGCCGAAGAAAGGGACGCTCAAGGAGAAGGACATTAGCTTCTTCGATGCGGGCTCTTCCTACGATTTGATTGTCGTGCTGGATACCGCGGACATCGGCTTACTCGGGTCTTTCTATACGGACAATATCGATCTCTTCCAGTCGACGCCGATCTTGAATGTCGATCATCACATCAGCAATACCCGCTTCGGACAGTTGCAACTCATCGACTCGACCGCTGCAAGCGCGACGGAGGTTCTGTACGCATGGATTCTTTCAGAACCCAAATGGAAGGCGCTTCTGAATGCCGACATCGCGACGCTTTTGCTTACGGGACTGATTACCGATACGCGCAGTTTCCAGAATCCGAACACGACGCCGCGGTCGCTCGAAGTCGCGGCGCAGCTTCTCGATCTCGGTGCCAGACAGCAAGAAATCATTCAGCACATCTACAAGACGAAGCCGTTGTCGACGTTGAAAATTTGGGGTCGAGCGTTAAACCGCATCCAGATGGATGCTGAAACGGGCATCGTGTGGGCTGCCGTCAGCCATGAGGACCTTGCGGAAATGGGGGCGACGTCCAAAGAGACTGCGGGAATACTCGACGAACTCATCTCAACCATTCCCGATGCCGATGTGCACGTGCTCTTCACCGAGATCGAGGAGGGAGGCCTGAAGGCAAGCATGCGTTCATCCGTTTCCATCGACGTGAACCGTGCCGCCAGTCGGCTCTTCGGGGGCGGGGGTCATGCGAGGGCGTCGGGGTTTAAGATCAAGAAGTACGGGAATTTTCAGCTGCAGGTCATCGAGTGCATTCAGAAACTGAAGACGGAGATGCAACTGCAACGGACGGAGGCCGACCAGCCGCAGCCAATCTCTTCCGTACCGCCCGCGAGGCCAGTCGAGAAAAAACAAACATCTCCCGTTGTCTCGCCGAAGGAAAAATCACCGAAGCCGAGGACATCAATCGATGTGACGTCGACGCTCGAACAGACACGAAAGTCTTCGTAGGTCCGCATTTGTACTTTGGGGGTTCTGTGCTACGCTGAGCGCTGTTTTTCCCTTTTCTGCGTGCGTCTCGTACAAGTTGCCAAAATCTTAGGCATCACCGGGCAAGAGCTTCGTAAGGAGCTTGAGACAGTCGATTTCGGCGTCAAGCCGACCGATCGGGAAGTGTCGGACAATCTTGCGATGGGAGTGATCCGATTCGTTGCGAATCGTCGGAAAATCACCGTCGACTGGGATATGGTCGAGGCGATGCGCGGAGGGGCGACGTCCGAGACTGACGATGAAGAGAAGCCCGCTCAGGCCCCGGTTGTTTCCGAGCAGCCTCAAGTTTCCGAGCAGAAGAAAGCTCCTGCGAGACCTGAGAATTTGAACGTTCTCCGTAAACTTACCCTCGAAGGAGTTTCTAAAGATGCCATCGAGAGGCAGAAAGCGGCTCTCGAAAAGCAGAGGCCGAAGGCACTCTCGAAGGACGAGCTGGAGCAGCGCAGGGCGGAGAGCAATCTGCTCAAGAATTTGGATCGACCGGATCGCTCCATTCATCAGGAGCAGATCAAGAAAAAGACGGGCATCGTCCTCATTCCATCGCAGATATCGGTGAAAGAATTTGCGGAGAAGACCGGTATCCAGGTTCCGAAGATCGTTTCTTCACTCATGAAGAACGGCGTGCTTGCAAGCATCAACCAGCAGATCGACTATGATACGGCCGAGGTGATCGCACTCGATCTCGGTGTGGAAATTCAGCGCGATGCGGGAACCGTTTCCGTGGAGGCTCTCCTCAGCAATAACCTTGCGGAGCTCATCAAGGACGATGTGTCCCTTCTTCGCGAACGTGCGCCGATCGTGACGGTGATGGGACACGTGGATCACGGAAAGACCGCCATCCTCGATGCGATCCGCAGCACCAACGTCGTTGCGGGAGAGGCGGGTGGCATCACCCAGCACATTGGTGCGTATCAAGTTGTCTACGAGGGAAAGCCGATCACATTCATCGACACACCCGGTCATGAGGCATTCACCGCCATGAGGGCGCGCGGGGCGCAGCTTACCGACATTGTCATTCTTGTCGTCTCTGCGGAGGAAGGCGTGAAGCCCACGACGATTGAGGCGATCAATCATACGAAGGATGCAGGGGTCCCGATCCTCGTTGCCATCAACAAGATCGATCGTCCGAATGCCGATCTCGAGCGGGTGAAGGGCGAACTGGCAGCGCAAGGCCTTCAGCCGGAAGATTGGGGTGGGACCGTTCCGATGATTCCTTGTTCGGCACTTACGAAGCAGGGGATTCCGGAAATTCTGAAGCACGCGCTTCTCATGGCGGAGATCGAAGAGCTGAAGGCCAATCCCGATCGCAGGGCCATCGCCACGATTGTCGAAAGTCATCTGGACAAGTCGAGGGGGCCGCTTGCAAGCGTGATTGTGAATACCGGAACACTCAGAGTAGGGGATATCATCGGATGCGGCGGAGCATCAGGAAAAGTGAAATCGTTGAGTGATGCGCTGGGCAAGTCCATTTCCGACGTTCTTCCCTCCGGCCCAGCGGTGATTTCGGGATTCGACGCGCTGCCGAGCGTCGGGGAAATTCTTCAGGTGTTCGGTACCGACAAGGAGCTCAAGTCCTATCTTGCCGCGTATGCCGTCTCCAAGGGTCAGCAAACGAAGCGCGGATTTGCAGACCTTGTAAGCCGCTTATCAGAAGGAAAGCTCTCACAACTGAAAATAATTCTGAAGGCCGATGCGCAGGGTTCACTGCAGTCGCTTGAAGAAGCACTGGCGAAACTGACGACCGATACGGTGCAACCCAAGGTTATCCATGCCGCGATCGGTGACGTAAGCGAAAGCGATGTCATGATGGCGTCGGCAGGTGAGGCCATCGTCGTCGCGTTCAATGTGGATGCATCGGCGGCGGTTGCCCGCACCGCCGAGCGCGAGGGTGTGAAGATCAAGCACTATGACATCATCTACAAGCTCCTTGAGGAAGTTGAGCTGATCCTCAAGGGCCTCATTGAGCCCGTCGAAGAGGAGAAGATTACGGGCCATCTGGAAATTCGAGGCGTGTTCCTCACGAAGAAATCGGAGCAGATCGTCGGAGGAAAAGTCATGGATGGTTTCATCAAGCGCACGCCTTTTAGGATTCTGCGCGCCGGAGAGCAGGTAGGAACCGGTCGCATTAATTCGCTGAAGAACGTCGACAAAGATATCAAAGAAGCGAAGGAAGGAGCCGAATGCGGTATGCGCGTGACGGTTTCTATCGGCCTTGAAATGGGCGATATGCTCGAGGCATACACCAAGGAGTTTACGAAGGTGGGGTAAATCTTTACTTGTGCTCAATCATCTCCTTCATCACATCGATGTCATTTTTGGATGCAGTGAGTATGAGGTCGACGGCAGCGAGGATGCGCCGCGGGTCCTGATTCAATTTCTCCCTGTCGACAAGCAAAACGTAGAGAGGACTTCCTTCGCGCGCAATCGTTCCGATATCCGCTTTCGTGAGTAGCTCTCTGCTTTTCGGATTTCTCGCGTTATTGGTTGCGATGCCTTGCACTTTTTTTCTGAAGGCCTTCAGCTCTTCTTTCGAGAGATCCGTGAACTCTTCGAATGCTTCTGTACTGATGAGGCCAAGAAGTTTTTTTCGTTCCGCTGAGCCGTACTTTTGGAAGGATTCGATCGCAGCTTTCTCTCTCCCTTGGAACATCTTCGGATTCAACGAGTATGCAGCGACGCCCGCCCACATGGCGGTCGGCCAGGTCAACTCTTTTCCCGTATAGAGGCTGTGGCCAACGCCCAGGCCGGCGATGAGGCCTCCGCTGAGGATTCCAAGAACTCGAAGCGGTTTCGTGTCCATTTTTCTTGGTGCGTTCTTCACCTGCCAATCGTACATCGCGGTCCCTGTAGGATTCACTTTCCTGATCTCCAGGAGACCTGTTTTGATTTTCTCGATCGTCTTCTGAATTTCCGGGTGATCTTGCATCGTTTGTGTGTCCTTTAGTTGCGCTTCCGCTTGCAACACAAACTTCTGGTCTTCAGCGACCTGATACTGTTTGATATCGGGAAACCCCGTTGCTTTGTTCATGAACCAGTAGCGACTCGTCGTATTTCCGGCTGCGAGCACATCGGACGGTGTTTGCGCCAGTCCCAATGCGATTCTTCCAAGCTCATTTCCGAATGTTTGCTGGTTCTTTCCCTCGTGTCCCTGGAGTTCTTCAAGACCCTTTCCGACCTCTTCTTCGATATCCGCACCCGGCTCCAGCTTCATTGCTTTTCGCATGGTGTCCGGGAACATCTCAGCACGCATTTCGACGGCCTCCATGTAGAGTTCCTTCAGCGTTTCCAGTGCCGCAGTCACTCCGTCGGCACCCTCCGGATTCTCTTGCATTGCTTCGAGGCGCATGAGAACGGCTCCTCCTTTTACAGGAAGGCGTTCGAAGAACTTATCCGCTTTCTCTTTGATGTTCTTGATGTACTCCTCCCGCTTCATATTCTCAGGCGTATCGAGACGCTTATGCATTTCCGCAAACTTCTTCTCCAGCACCTTCGGAGAGTCGTTTTGCTTCATGCCGGTTTCCGGTGTGTTCATTGCCATGGGTTACGGCTGAGCCGGAGGAGGTTGCGGAGGAGGCGGCTGTGCTGATCCTTGCTGAGCTTTTAACACGATGTCTTCGATGGTTTGGAGCTGCGCACGCAGCGGGCTATTTGGATTCGGATCGTTTTTAACGATATCTTTGAACTTCGTGAGCATGCCAACGGCTCCCAGATCTTTTCCTCCGACTTGATTTTGAAGAATTTCCAGACTTGTTTTAAATCCTACCGTTCCAAAATTTGAATTTTTTAGTCCTTCAAGTGCCCTGATGATGTTGTCCGTATTCTCCTTTGCTTTGACATTCGTTTCATTGACGAATCGATCGTCCACACCGGGCGCTCGCGCGCCTCCGTCTCCGAACATTCCTCCGCCTCTTGCCTTTACGCGAATCAAGTTGCTGACATCCTTCGGTGCATTCACCAGCGTACCCAGATTGGCAGGCTTCCCACCGATCGGCATCGGAAGCGGTGTCAGGAGAGGCAGCTGCAGTGCGGCGCCGAATGCGGAGTCTCCGAATGCTTTAATTTTATCCGTGATCTTTCCGGTGATCGCACTTCGTCTGAGTGCCGCAAACGCTCCGGTGTAGATGATGCCGACGGCTGCAAACAGCCAGAGGAAGCCCCACCAGGACTTGACTCCGTGAATGAGGGGGATTCCCCAATCTTGGTTGAAGCCCGCAGGCGGAGGGACTGTTGCCATCGTCCTGAGCATGATGAAGCCGATGACGAAGGGTATCGCAACGACGGCAGGGAGGAACGCAGCATTGATGAATTCCTTCCAGAGATCCGTTTCGAATCCAAAAATGTTTGTTCCCAGCTTCCCGGAAATCACATACCCGAGGAAGACGAACGGCATGAAGGCGATGGTGACCCACAGAATCAATATTCGGATGAACAGGCCGACCCCCAGTGCGATGATCGGAAGAATGATGCCGACCTGTACGAAGAACACCATCATGACATTGATCATGATTTTCAGGGAATCATGAAATACTCCCGCACCGCCACCTCCAAAAATCTCCGGTGGAATCTGCGTCAGTTTTTCGATATGAATGAAGCTTGTTGCCATTCCATTGAGCGTTGCATGCGCGACATTCATATTGTTTGCTTCGCCGGAGTCGTGGTCCGCCTTTCTGTAGCAACCGATACCCTCTATGCATTTGCAGTCTGTGCTTGAGGTGTCTCCGCCGCACTCATTCTCGATGAATTCCTGAACTTGTTCTAGGGATGGTAGTATTCGTATTTTTACGATCACCTTACATTTTTCGCCCTCAAAATTTTGACAAGTAACAACACCCAGCATTCCAGGGACGGAGTACACAGTCGCTGTCAGTACATTGGCGACGTCGATGATGACGCGTGGAAAGAACCACGAGAAGTTCACGAGCACGACTGCGATCACAAATTGGGCCCACTTACCTTTGATGAGTTCCGCCTTTGCCGTAATGATCGTATAGAAAGCGACACCGATCAACATGAGAGCAAAGATGATATTCATGATGTTTCGGGACAACTTCCAGATGCTGTTCAGAGCATTCATCATGTTGCCATTTGCAAAAAAATCTCCTCGCATCAGATATCCAACCATGTCGAGAATCACGAGCAGTAGCACCTGCATGAATGTCGTAATCATCGAAAGTGCCGTCATAAATGCTTTCTGAAGTTCTACACCGTTTTCTGCCGCGAAGGCAGTCGGTATTCCGGTCGTTATCGAAAGATGGAACGCTCCAAGAAGAATGACGAGTGTGAGCGCGCGCAGGAGAGGCTTTTTGTTTGTGAACATTTCTAGATATTATAGCTGAAATTCAGCAAAAATGGAAGGTTTTAGATGTCATACTGTGGAGGCTTGGGTAGTATTGATAGATAGGGAAAACTATTACTACGAATCTTTGCCTCTATTTCCTCACCATAATTCTGTATACAAAATTTGTTCAATAAACAGATAAATATACACAGTTAAATGTGATTTAATGGCTTTAAGCAAACAAAAAACCATGTATACAATAGTAATACAGATTAGTTGTACAATTTTCTTGCACTACCCTCGATGTGTGAGTAACATTTGTGAACAGAAGCTTTCGTTTTTCTTCCACAGAAAATTGGATATGGCTCATGAAGCCCTTAAAGCACTGTTCTCATCTCAGACGAGAGTAAAACTTCTTTCTGTGTTCCTTCTCCATCCGGAAGAGGAGTATTTCATCAGGCAACTCACCAGGCTTCTGCATGAGCAGATCAACTCCATTCGCAGAGAGCTCGAGAACCTGCGTCGCATCGGTCTCGTGAAGGCAAGGCACAAGAATAGAAAGAAGTACTACAAGGCAGACACCGATTTCCTGTATTTCAGCGAACTCAGTGGCATGTTCAGTAAGGAGGTGCGAGGAGGAGAGAGTGCCACGGTCACGTCCCTCAAGACCCTTCCAGGACTAAAGTTCCTCGAGCTTGCGGGTAGTTTTGTGGGTACGCACAGCAAGGTCGATTTGCTGGTTGTCGGAGATACGAAGAAGGAGGCGATCGAGCTTCTCCTTGCGCAGGATCCTTCCATGCGAAGCGTGAAGTACTCGCTGTTCTCGAAGGCAGATTTTCTCTATCGCCTGAGCTTGCGGGATCGCTTCATTCTGGAGATCGTCGATGATCCAAGGCACATGGTGGTGCTCAATTCCATTGAGAAGGAAATGGAGGAGGCGCGAAAATAGGTAGGGAAGGTACGGAAGGTTGGGAAAGTATGGAAGGTACATTCAATGACTTTTGATTTTCCTTTCTAAACCTTCAATACATTCCGTACTTTCCATACCTGTCGGTTCCTTTTCCCTTTACACTCTCCCTACCTTTCCCTACACTTTTCCAGCTCATGACAGGTTCAGCACTATTTTCGCAGGCAGAGAAGATGATGAAGCCTCGTCCGGAGGTAAAGCCTGGCTTTACCGTTCGTGTTCACCAGAAAGTGCAGGAAGGCGACAAGGAGCGCATTCAGATCTTCGAGGGTCTCGTTATCGGTGTGCACAGGGGTCACAGCCCTTCTGATCACAATTTCACGGTTCGTCGCATTGCATCAGGCGTCGGAGTCGAGAAGATTTTCCCGATTCACTCGCCCCTCATCGAGAAGATCGAGGTGAAGAAAGTTGCGAAGGTGCGCAGGGCGAAGCTGAACTTTCTCAGAGGTCGAAGCGGCAAGAGTGCGAGAATCAGCGAGAGATTCACAAATTCCGACGAATTCGCGGTGGCAGCGGCACCCGTGGCTGTAGCACCGGAGGTTGCGGTGGAGGCTGTAAGCACTGAGCCTGAGAAGAAGTAAGTAGTAAGAAGTATGTAGTAGGAATTGCATGCAACAATCCATGTGTCGCGTTTGTTGTACTTCATACTTCTTACTTCTTACTTCTTACTTCATACTTCTCCTGCGATGCAGTCTATTCAACACCAGCGACGACTCACTTGCCTCCTCATCGGAAACTACGGAGTAGGAAATATCGGCGATGAAGCACTGAGAGAGTATTTTGTTTCCACGTTCAAGGAAGCGGATTGGACTGTCCTCGGCATCGACACTCCAAGGTTGCCTTTTGGCTTCCGGTCGTTCTTCACGGGTTGGTTCCGGACGATCGGGGAGATGGGGCGTTCCGATGCCGTCGTGTTTGGAGGAGGGTCTCTCTTCACCGACAGCGAATCCGTGTTCGCGTGTGTTCTGTGGTGGTGGCACGGGCTTGTTGCGCGCGTTCTACGCAGGCCGTTCATTCTTGCCTGTCAGGGTGTCGGTCCCTTTCGAACCCTCGCGGGTCGTGTGCTTGCTCGTTCAACGTTTCGGGCTGCGACGTTCATTTCCGTTCGCGATGAAGAATCTTTGAAGCGCATCGCCACATGGAAGCTCCGGTGCGACCCTGTCCTCACATTCGATCCTGCTTTCTCTTTCTTCGCCTCGAAAAAGGGGATTACGGAAAAGAGAAATGTGCTCGCAATCATCCCGAGGCAGAATTCGGATGATCAATTTTTTATTGAGGTTTCTTCCGCAGTAGCGAAGCCCTTCGATGAAATCAGAGTTCTTCTCATGCAACCGGATGAGCGGGAACATGCGATTGCAAAGCGGATCGCAACGATGACGCCGAAGGCTTTGATCGTGCCGATTCTGTCTTTGGATCAGCTGCTTTCCGAGGTATCAGGTGCGATGGAAGTGGTATCACAACGGTATCATGGAGCACTTGCAGCACTTGCACTCGGGGTACCTGTTACCATCGTTCCGCAAATGCCCGGAGACAAGCTCGATGAACTTCGGTTGCTCCTGCGCGATCCTCGGCGTTTGTCGGAGCTGACGGTACGGCTCCGGAGAGGTGAAGAGGCGATGAAAAAGGCTCTGGGTGCCGTATCATGAATTTCGGCATAGACTTGCGTCACACATCACTTTATTCTGCATGCCCATGAACCGTCGTAATTTCTGCATTATCGCGCACATCGATCACGGCAAGTCTACGTTGTCGGATCGCATGATGCAGTTGACCGGTACGCTTGAGAAGAGGGTGCTTAAAGAACAGCATCTCGATTCTATGGATCTGGAGCGGGAGCGGGGCATTACGATCAAGCTCACGCCGGTGAGGATGAATTACAAAGGCACGGAATTGAATCTCATCGATACCCCCGGTCATACCGATTTCCGTTACGAAGTCAGCCGTTCGCTTGCGGCATGTGAGGGTGCGATTCTCTTGGTCGATGCATCGCAGGGTATTCAGGCGCAGACACTTGCGGTGCTCTACATGGCGATGGAGCACAATCTCGTCATCATTCCGGTGCTGAATAAGATCGATCTCCCCGCGGCGGATCCGGAGCGCGTGAGCAAGGAAGTGATGAAGATGCTTGGTTGCAAGAGAGAGGACATTATGAAGATTTCAGCGAAGGAGGGGACCGGAGTGGACGAAGTACTCCAGGCGGTGATCGAAAGGATTCCTTCTCCATCAGGCCAAAACAGCAATGCTTCGGAATTGGCGCGCGCACTGATCTTCGACGCCGTGATGGACGAGTATCGAGGTGCCGTCGCGTATGTCCGTGTTGTCGAAGGGGAATTCAGGAAGGGGATGAAAGCACGTTTACTTGGTTCGAAAGTGGATTTCGAAGTGCAGGATGTCGGTTACTTTTCACCGAAGTATATTTCAGACTCTTCCCTCATTGCGGGGCAGATCGGTTACATTGTCACCGGACTCAAGAATGTCGCGGAGGCGCGCGTGGGAGACACGATCTCCTCATCTCCCGATGCGCTGCAACTTCCGGGATACAAGACCATTCAGCCGATGGTTTTTGCAGGTCTGTACCCAATTCAGGCTGATGACTATCCGAAGCTTCGGGATTCGCTTGAGAAACTTTCTCTCAATGATGCAGCGATCGAGATCAGCTACGAACATAATACGGCTCTCGGGAACGGCTTTCGCTGTGGGTTCCTCGGTCTTCTGCACATGGACATCATTCAGGAGAGACTCGAGCGCGAGTACGGCTGCGAGCTCATCATCACGGCGCCAAGCGTGCTCTATGAAGTGAAACTGAAGGCGTCGCGTCCCGCATCGGTGGTGCGTGCAAGCCTCCTCAAGGTCGATGATCCGACCATTGCTCTCATCAGCAATCCTGCAGAGCTTCCCGATCCGACGTACATCGAGGAAGTACGTGAGCCGTGGGTGCGTCTCGAGATTGTCTGCAGGAGGCAGGACGTCGGTCCCGCGATGCAGCTTGTGCAGGATCGTCGCGGCATCTATCTGTCACTCGAGTACATCGATGATGACCGTGCTCTCATGCACTTCGAGGTGCCGCTTGCGTCGATCGTGCTCGATTTCTTCGATAAGCTGAAATCGGCTTCATCGGGATACGCTTCCCTCAGTTACGAGCATCTCGGGTACCGATCGGGCGATCTCGTGAAGATGAGCATTCTGCTTTTGGGGGAGCCTTCGGATGCTTTGAGCCAGATCATCCACCGGTCCGAAGCGCACGATACGGGTGAGAAGATCTGCAAGCAGCTCAAAGAGGTGATCCCGAAGGCACAGTTTCAGATACCGATTCAAGCGGCGATCGGCAGCAAGATCGTTGCGAGGGAAGACATCGCTGCTCTCCGAAAGGATGTCACCGGATATTTGTACGGCGGGGACAGGAGTCGCAAAGACAAACTTCTGGATAAGCAGAAGAGGGGAAAGAAGAGAATGAAGCAGATGGGGCGAGTTACCCTCAGTCAGGAGGCGTTTTTGGCCGTATTGAAACGCTAGCGCGTAGAGACGCGCGATTCGCGCGTCTCTACAAAAACCAAACTATTGACATATTCAATTTATAATTTAAATATACTGTATGTCGATTACTCTTGAGAGCAGCGATTTCGACGCAATCAATGATTTTCGAGTTGCGGCAGGAATGCACTTTCCAACTGGGCAAAAATTGGCGATGGATTTGGATTTGGAAATTCAGCAGTCTGATCCGAGATTGGCATGTGACACAACATTATGGGCAGTTGCCTTGGCACGAGCAAAAGCTTTGGTTGAAATTGGCGTTCCACATCCTGCTGTTCTTCAAAATTTTGAGTCTCATAATGATGAGGCCTCCGCACTTGTTTCTCTTTTTGGCAGAGCCTATTATTTGTGGGAGGTCAGTAGGGAAATTGGTTGCTTTGCCTCTCCTATGGTTGAAGAAGTCGAGTCCTTAAGGATACGAGTATGTGAAATCCTCTATGGTGAGGGTCAAGACTAAGGCGGCTATGAAATTGGTCGGCAGAGGACGCGCGAAGCATCGCGCTCCCTTTTCAAATAAATAACTTCTCTCAAAGGGAGCGGCATGCTTGCCGCGTCGTGCTTATTTCAGATTTTACCCTTCTTCTTCCTCCTTTCCACCCTGCTCTTCCCTCAGTCTCGCAAAATACTTCTCCATTGTTTCCATGTGCGGCTCCATCACATCCTGAAGAATTTTAATGGTCAGCGGCTGCAGATCGTCAAACGGGATCGCCAATGTCTGTTGTTCGAAAAAGTCGACGAGAACGTAGGTTGAAAGCTGCAGAACGGTGCCGTCGATATTGTCTTCATCGACCATCAGTTTCGAGAGAATCTTCTCGGTGTCGGTGGCCATGACGAGACTGAGTCTGGAAATCCAGAGAAGAATCGAGTTTTTGGCTTCCACTCCAAGGCCGTTGTCATTTTGAAGACTGCGGTTTTCTGGAAGATCCAGAATGATGTTGTGTTCAAGAATGTACTCTTCGACCGCTTCGCGTGAAGGTTCGTGGATGAGCGACAGGAGCGCGAGGATGAACACCGAAGGGCAGTCTCGTGCGGAGAGGCGGGAGATCAGCTGGAACAGATGGGCATAGCGCTCATCACCGAGAAATTGTCTGATGGTGGAAGCAACACGATCGTCGCGCTTGCGTGCACGTTTTTCATCCCGCGCCATTTGCTTTCCCTGTGCTGCAGATGCCGCGAATTGCTCGCGCGCTTTCTCGGAAGCCTTCTCCGATACTTTCCCCGTTCCCTCGTCGGGATTCCACGATTCCGGTCCTGCAAATTCACTCATATGCGACAAGAGGAAGGTTATGCCTCTTCTTCGGCCTTCACCTCGACGGCAAGCTTGATACTCTGCGTTCCCACTGTGAGCTCGATTTCATGCTTTCCAACTGTCTTGATTGGTTTCGGAATGGCAACCGAGCTCGCCTGAATATCGGCGGCGTGTTCTTTCTTGATTGCGTCCGCAATGGCAGCTTCCGAAATAGCGGCATAGAGCTTTCCTGCTTTGCTGGCTTTTGCCGAGAGGTGCACGATCTTTCCGCCAAGGGCCGTCGAGAGCGATGATTGCAATTCCCGATCCTTCTCGCGTTCGAGGGCACGCTGCTTGATCTGCTCTGCGTAGCGCTTGCGGACACTCGGTGTCACGACCAGCGCCTTGCGGTTCGGAAGGAGGAAATTCAAGGCAAAGCCGCTCTTCACGACGATCAGATCGTTCTTTTGGCCGATGCCGGAGATGTTGGTGAGGAGAAGAACTTCCATAAGGTTGCTGCGTGGCAAGGATTCCTTGCCTGAAGCCGAAAGATCATAGGCAAACTATCGCCAAAGCACAAGCCCAAAGAACCAGCTCGGGAAACTGAGCCAGCCCTTGCCTTGGAGGAACTGCCGTTTGGTGGCAACGTACCATTGGTCTGCCATCGAGAATCGATCGGCATGAAGGGCGAATTTCCCCTTCTGCATGCCGTGAATGCTCTGGTCTCCGCCGTAGATGTAGAGCGGGGAGTACAGGACAATCGCGGGAATGTCCTTCTTCAGTTTTTCATTCAGTTCTTTCAGGGCGTTTTTGCGGGAGGTCGCATTGTTTGTCTCTCGAATACGCACGAGTTCGGCATCAGCCTCGAACGATGTGTACTGAGACAGGTTGAAGGCGTCCAGTTTCATTTTTTGCATGTCGCCGCTGCGATCCTGTATCTGACTGCTGTGCCAGTACGGGTAGCTGTCCAGATTATCGAAGAGTGCTTGTCCGAAGAGGAGGATGTCATACTTTCTGCCGAGGAGTTTTTCCTCAAATTCTTTCTTCGAATCCGGAATATCGATCGTGATTTCGACACCGACGCTTTCCCATTGCTTCTTGAGGACAGACGCCACCACTTGGTAGCTTGCCGGTACCGAGCTTGTGAGAATCGTGAGGCTGAGTTTTCTTCCTTTTTCATCGATGCGTGTGTGCACGGGGTCGGCGGGTTTTCTTCGGCGAAGATAACCGTTTTCGAGAGTCATGTCCTGCACCGTGATTGTGGCAGGATCGTTCTCAGGCAGTTTTTTGGACTGGAGAAATTTTTCCACGAGCAGTTGTTCTTCCGAAGAGCGCCCGAAAATTCTGGAATCCGTGATGCGCTCGAGGTATGCGGTATCGACGATGTCATCCTTTCCGTCCGTGAGTTGTACGAGATTATTTCCGAGATGAAGAGAGCCGCTTCCGCCGCTCCCTGCAGGAAGACGGACGATCCAGCTTCCGGAGAGCGTTTGCATGGTTCCATCCGGGAGTTTGGAACCGGTTTGCACCCGGATACCGTTCACCGACAGAGGCAACCTTAGGCCGGAGGTTGAGCCCGTTAGCGTCAGGACTCCGCCGGTTCCGAGCAGTGCGATTCTCGGAAGATGAAGGAGTGGTCCGACGGCATTTGTTTCGCGTTGTTCGAGGAGGCGCTGCAGTCTGATTTTCTCCGGAACATTCCAGCTCGATTCGAAGAATGCGCCCTTCGCGGCCGCACTATCGAAGCGGTATCGCCAGTCACCCGTGTCGATTTCCATGAGGGGCGTATCGATGACCTGCGTTTCATGGACGGCGTCCGCGATTTCCTGTTTGTTTGTTGCAAGTTGCAGTCCGAGTCTGATGCCGTGATCGGAAGGGATCGGACGGTCGAGGTTGAAGAACATGCCCACATACTGAGGAAGAGTGTAGGACATCGGTCTGAAGTGTCTCGGCAGGATCGGAAAACCTTTTTCGTTTCTCGGTGAGAGGCGAACTCCGTTCAAGTTCGTGATGTCGGTGAGGAGTGCCGAGTAGTCCGAGAACACCCTCAGCACGATGCGATCGATCTTGTATTCCGGCATGCCCGGTCTCTCGAAGCGCTTCATGGTGATCTCGCTCGAGAGATCGGTTTGCAGAAGGCTTAAGAAGCTGTAGGGCCCCGCTCCGATCGGGTGGAAGCCGAAGTCGAGAGCCTGGTTTAGTTTTCCCACCGGCACTCCTTCGAAGGCGGCGGCGGGTACGAGTCCCAGTGTCAGATTGCTCACGAAGAATGAGTAGGGCTTGCTCAGACGGAAGCGCACGGTTGCATCGTCGATTTTCTCAATGTCAATTCCGTGAAAATTTTGCTTCAGGATCGGGTTTGGAAATTCGGGATTCTGAATCGTCTTGAATGTGAACATCACGTCGTCTGCGGTGACGGGATGAGGTTTCTCCTTCGTCGAGTCGTGCCACTGCAGACCTGGTTTCAGCGTTGCCGTATAGATGCGGTTGTCCGAACTGATGTTCACCGTTGCCAGATCGTCGATCACCGTTCCGCTCACGGGATCGTACTTCATGAGACCGGAGAACATGAGCGTGACGATGTCGCGGTTGACATCGTTGCCCGTGACGAACCACGGATTGATCGGCAAAATCTCACCTACCGATCCCTCGATGTACGTTCCACCCCGCACGGCGATATTTGTCGTGTTCTGAATGTAGAACAGCCTGAGGAGCATCGCGAAGCTGAAGACGAGTACGCCTGCCAAAACTCCGAGCGCGATGCGCTCGATCTTGGACATGGCTGAGATGAGTCTGAAAATTGTGCGCATACTGTGCGAATAAGTATAGCAAATGATCCTACTTTTATTGAGAGTGTTGATAAACAAGGGATTGCGCGAAGCAATGGGTCTCAAGGGCCCCATTGCTGGAGCGCTCCTTTAAAGGAAAGGAGACCTCATGAGAGGAAAACGCAGTTTTCCTTTCATGAATTATATGTACATCAGCGCAATCGCAGCTGCGAAGAAGATCACCGAGAGCCAGACCGTGAGTGTGAAGAGCACTTTTTCCGCGCCGCGTCGTTGCACGTAGGTCGTTCCGCCGCCCCCGAACGTGGCGGAGAGGCCGGAAGCACGGTGTTGCAGGAGTATGAGGAGGGCGAGCAGTGAGCCACTGACGATCTCGACGATCATGAGGATGTTTGACATAGCGCAGGTATGATAGGGTACGAACGGATCGTTGACAATCTGTTTGAGTTATACTTCCACCGAATCGGGCGCCTAGCTCAGTGGTTAGAGCATCTCGCTTACACCGAGAGGGTCGGGGGTTCGAATCCCTTGGCGCCCACCAATCACTCTTCCGGCGCTCACAATGGCTTCAGAAAGAGACAGCATCGAGTTTGAAGAGCTCACCACGGGCTCGAGGTCATCCGATATTCGGAAGCTTCCCGTGCCTAGGAAAGGATACGACACCTGCATCCTGCACATGCCGAAGCCCAAAGAGCTTCACTCCGCTAAGAAGCAGGGCATCGCGCGATATGCATCGGTTCTTCCCGTGGGCGACATTCCGTTCTCCCTCGGAGAAGGGGAGACGCCTCTCACTCAATCGAAAGTTTTTCCGAATGTTTTCATCAAGAATGAGGCGATGAATCCGACGGGAAGTTTTAAGGACAGGGAGAGCGCTTTTGCCTTGGCGTATGCGAAGGAACAGGGTTGGAAGGACCTCGCCATGGCGTCATCGGGCAATGCGGCATTGTCCGGGGCTTTCTACGCGCGGATGTACGGCATTCGAATGACCTGCTACATCCCGAAAGACACGTCGAAAACAAAGTCCCAGATGATCGAGCTCTTCGGTGGCTATGCCCACAAAGTGGGGACGAATTACGAGGAGAGCTATCATTATCTTCTGGATCATTTGCCAAGC
>SXGT01106158.1_pt1 | contig 28015 bp, 26 predicted proteins | sample 3176221 | NCBI WGS metagenome assembly SXGT01 (sample SAMN11356862, study PRJNA531348) | freshwater metagenome | isolation source: freshwater sample F1-120 | place: China: Fuxian Lake, Yuxi | collected 2017-12-25
GAGACGCAGGTTGCCGCCGGAAAGGGCTCGCTTGGCGTCCTCGTATTCCGTGAAGCGTTCCTTGATCGACTGGACGCGTTTGCGCAGCAAGCTGGGATCTTCGAGCGTGAGCCTCATCATGTCGCGCAGCTCGAGTTCGAGATTGGCTCGATCCTCGCGTGCTCCGCGCTGGTCGGCGAAACGGGCAATGTGCGTTTCCAGCTCGTCCATGCGCACCGAGATCTGCTCCAGCTTCTTCATCAACGGCTGCACGCGCTGGGTGCGGATCGACAGTTCCTCGACGAGCGTCACTGCCTTGCGCCGGCGCAGCTTCAGACTGCGGCGGTAGTAGCGGCGTTCTTCGTCGGACCGCGCCTCATCGACGCTCTTCTGGAAGTCGTCGATGTTTTGTTCCAGCAGCCGTTCCAGCGTCTTGAGATTGTGCGGCATGCGCTGGAGGATCTTGTCCTTTTCGAGGTTCTCGGTGAGCGACACCTTGATGGTGCGATCGAAGGGGAGCTCGTTGGTGTGCACGCGTTTCAGGGTCTCGACGACCTGGGCCAGCGCGTAATCACACTCCAGCACGCGGCGGCGGAAACGTTTGCGCGTCACTTCGATCTTCTTGGCCAGCTCGATTTCTTCCTTGCGGGAGAGGAGCGGGATCGACCCCATCTGGGTGAGGTACATGCGAACCGGATCGTCGATGCGTTTGCCGTCACCTTCTTCCTCGAAGACCGCGAGATCGATTTCGCGGAGATCGACGTCGGGGTCTTCGCGCTCGTCCTTCACTTTGCCGTTCTTCGACTCGCGCTCGTCGATGTCGGCTTCATCGATCAGGTCGATGCCCTGTTCTTCCAGGTGCATCAGGAGTTGATCGAGCTTTTCCGGATTGACGGCATCGTCGGGCAGGTATTCGTTGACCTGGCTATAGGTGAGATAGCCTTTTTCCTTGCCGGAATCGATCAACGTTTTCAGGCCTTCGTCGATTTTCAGTTCCATTCAAGCCTCCGAGGTGAGGAGTCAGGGGTCAGGACTCAGGAGTCAGAGGGACGGTCGCTGGCGGCCGTTACTGACTGATTCCTGATTCCAGTTCCCTGGGTTATTTCGGATCTTTCAGTTGTCGCAACAGGTCCAGCTTGACAGCCGGGTCGGTTGCTTCCTGCATCTGGTTAATAATGGCTTGTTTGCGTCGCAACTCTTTGCGTTCGCGAAACCTCGCCAGGACTCTCTGGAACACGTCAGGCCGATCCGGGTAATCCAGGCCTTGCAGCTGCAAGTCATGGAGTCTCCCCCACAATCGTTCATTATCGAGCAGCGCACGCAAATGGTCCAGGTCAGCTGGTTGCCCGAGGGCGTGGAGGCGGTAGAGGGCCTCGATCACTTTACGCAGACCTGGATGTTCCATTTCTTCGAGCGGCAACTCGGCGACGGCACGGGGAACAAGCCCCGGTTCGGCCAGCAAGAGTTCCACCAACTCACGTTCATGCGGCGCGGCAGGCGCCGACCGTTCTTCCGGCATTTCGGGCGCCGGCGCCTCCAGCACCGGGGGCGCCTCGCGCGAATCTGCATCCTTGCGGACGGACCGTAGTTCCTTCAAACGCGACCATACGGTTTCCTCCTTGATAAGTAGGCGGTGGGCAATCCGGTTGACCATCAATTCCAGTTTCACGGAACGCTCGGTCGGGGCCAGCGCCAGCGTGGTGAGCATCTCCTCGGCGGCTTGACGCTGCCCTTCAAGCCCACGCGCCGCATGCTTGGCCCAGGCGCGTTGCAGCTTGTACTCAAACACATCAACCGCGCTTTCGAGCGCCTGGCGGAACGGCTCGGGCCCTTGCGTCGACAGCAAATCGCACGGATCGAGTCCCTCGGGCAAGGTCGCAATGCGCAGGTCGAGGTCGCTCTTGACGAACAAGTCGAGCGCGCGATCCACACCCCCCTCGCCGCCTGCATCCGCGTCAAAAACCAAGACGACGCGCGACGCCACACCTCGAAGCTTCTTGATGTGCCGCGCGTTCAGCGCCGTCCCCATGGTGGCAACCACCTGGCCGATGCCGTGCTGGTGAGCCATCAGGACGTCGGTATATCCTTCAACAATGGCGAGGTAGCCAGCCTTGGTGGCGGCCTGCCTGGCCTGGTCGATACCGTACAGTTGATCGCTTTTGGAGAATAAAGGAGTCTCAGAAGAGTTATAGTATTTAGGTCCGCGATCCGATGATGAAGATGACGGGAGAATACGCCCGCCAAAGCCGACGATGCGGCCCTGCATATCGCGGATCGGGAAAATGACCCGATCGCGAAAGCGGTCGTAATACCCTTTCTTCCCTTCGTTCCGTTTAGCGATCAAGCCGACCGTCTCAAGCATGTCGGCAGACTTCTCTGCGTTGGCCGCCTGCTGAACCAGCCACTCCCACGAATCGGGTGCGAAACCGAGGCCGAACTTGCGGACCGTTTCGCCGGAAAGCTTGCGTTCACCCAGGTACTTTCGGGCGGCTTCGGCTTGCGGCGAGTCGAGCAGGCATTGCTGGAACTGCCCCGCAGCCCATGTCATCACGTCAAGCATACCCGTCCGACTTGGTCCTTGCGGAATTTTTTGGATTTTTTCTAAAGAAATACTGGCCCGCCGCGCGAGAAGTTCCATCGCTTCTGGAAAGGTGACCTTTTCGCGCTCTTGCACAAAATTGAACACGTCGCCATGTTTGCCACAGGCCCAGCAACGATAACGCTGCCGGCGCGGATCGACGTCGAAGGAGGGATGCTTATCGTCGTGGAAAGGGCAAAGACCTTTGAAGGTGGGGCCGGCGGGGCGCAACGAGATGTAGCTGCCGACGACATCGACGATGTCGTTCGCTTCTTTGATCTGCTGCTTCAGCGCGTCCCGATCGCCATTCACCATGCACCTGGGAGCTGAAGACACGCCACGGGCGTCGCGTCGGTGCGGCACAGGCAAGTTAACGGTGCTACGGGGAGATAGCGCGGCCAGGTCCGTCGTACTCGCGACGCGGATAGCTTGCGCATTCCTCGCATTCCCGGTGTGAGCGTGTAGAGTGGGCACTTGCTTCCCTTCCATGGGTTGCACAAGTTGGTCCGCCGAACTTCCGTGCGCGGTCGTCAAAATCGGATCGGCGTGATCGCCGCAAATCCCTGTCCCAAATACCTTTCGCAATTGTAGATGGATTGTGAAAATCAGTCAAGGGGGCGGCCGCTTGCAGCGTGGCAAGAACTGCTGCGCCGCAAGCGGCCATTCGCGCGCCAACCTTTTCCCTCAATGCCGGCCATGCCGATTGCCGAAGATGAATGGGACGTATCGATTGCACCACCGTCATGGAAGGAGATCGAGAATGACCAAAACTCCCGCATTTCGCCTGTTGTTGGCGGGATTCATGCTATGGCTCGGCAGCGTCAATCTGGCGCACGCCCAGGAATCCAAATATGCGCCGGCCGATTTGCTCGACCAGCGCCTGGCCCCCAAGCACGAAGACATCAGCATCAGCACGCCGGCAGCCGACGAGCTCAAGCTCTGCACCGTCGTGACGCTGCAAGGCGCCGTCAAAGGAAGCGGCGGCTTCATGCTCCTCGATGCCAAGAAACAGCCCGTGCGCCGTTTCTTCGATTCCAAGGGGAACGGCATCGACCTTTGGAGCTATTACAAAGACGGCGTCGAGGTCTATCGCGAATTCGACACCGCGGGTAAAGGCTCGCCCAATAACTTCCGCTGGCTCAACGCCGGCGGCATGAAATGGGGCGTCGGCAGCGTCTCGGCCGGCAAGGCCTACATCACCACCTGGCGCATGATCTCGGCAGAAGAGTCCGCCTTCGAAGCCTTCCAGGCCGTCGCCAAGGGTGACTTCGCCCGCTTGCAAGCTCTGCTGATTACCGACAACGAAATGCAGATGGTCAAGCTGCCTGCCGCCAAGGCCCGCGCCATTGCCGCCAACCAGCAGCAGGCACAGAAAAAGTTCGCTGAATTCGTGCAGGACGCCAAGCTAAGCGGCGTGAAGTTCGACGGCGTTGAAACGGCCGTCCCACAATGCGACACCACCACCGACGACATCATCATCAAGCACGCGTCGCGCGCCATCCGCTATGAGTACACCAACGCCAACAAGGAAAGCAAACACTCGTGGATCCACACCGGCGAGATGATCCAGGTCGGCATGGCCTGGCGGCTCGTCGATGTCCCCGTGAGCAAGGACCCCACGGGCGTTGAACCCGTCAATCCGAACATCGCCAAGTCCGGCCCGGTCAATCCGAAGCTCGAAAAGGCGCAAAACGATCTCGCCGACCTCGACAAGACGCCGCCCCCCCCGGCCGGAATCCTGGCGAAGGACGCCAAGGTGCACACCTATTACCAGCAGCGCATCGCCCTCGTCAACCAGATCCTTCAGGTCGCACCAGCCGAACAGCGCGAGAGTTGGTACAAGCAGCTCTTCGACAACATGACGGCGATGGCCCAGAATTCGGGCGACAAGGCCATGATCGGCATGCTCAACAAGTTCAAGGACGACGTCGTCGCTACCCCTGCGCTCGGCACCAACCTCGCCGCCTATGGCACCTATCGCTGCCTGTGGACCGATTACGCCCTCGCCATGGGCGCCACGCCCGCCCCGCCGCAGGCCGAGATCGTCAAGCTCCAGGACAAATGGCTCACCGACCTGACCGGCTTCGTCCAGAAGTACACCAAGGCCGAGGACACCCCCGAAGCCTTGCACCAGCTCGCGATCGGCTGCGAGTTCAACGGCAAGACCGAGGAAGCCAAGCGCTGGTACAAGCAGCTCGTCGATAACTTCAGCGATCACCACCAGGCGCCCCGCGCCACGGGCTCGCTGACCCGCTTGAATCTCGTCGGCAACGCGCTGACGCTGACCGCGCCGCTGCTGGCCGACGCGAGCAAGCAATTCAACGTCGCCGACCTCAAGGGCAAGGTCGTCATCGTCCACTACTGGGCCAGCTACAGCGACCAGTACCTCGACGACTTCGCCAAGATCAAACGTATTCTGGATCAGGTGGCGACCAAGCAGAACGTCGAGCTGGTGTGCATCAACCTGGACGACGATGCCGCCCGTGCGAAGGCTGCGGTCGCCAAGGCGCAAGCGCCGGGCACTCACCTCTACCAGACGAACAATAACGCCTCGGGGCTCTCCAGCCCGCTGGCAACGCAGTATGGCATCCACATCCTGCCGACGTTGTTCATGGTGGGCCGCAATGGCCAGGTGACGAGCAATTCGCTCCAGATCGGTGATATCGAGACGGAGTTGAAGCGAATTCAATAAGCGAACCGATTCCCCCGCGGTTCTCTCCTAGTCCGTGGTCAGTGGTCCGTAGTCCGTAGCAGGCAATTCAACTTGCTACGGACCAAGGACTACTGACTGCGGACTTTTTTTGCCATTTCAGCCGCCATCCGCTTCCGCATGGCCGCATCGAGCAGGTTGCCGTGATCGCGGCCTGGAAAGATCTCGATGACGGCATCGCTGCCGAGCTTCTTTTGCGATTCCTGCAACAAGCGCGTTGCGCCCTCAAGGTAGAACGTGTCCTCGGCTCCCATGTAGACGTGAATCTTGCCCGCGAGCTTGGGGCCGAGCGACTTCCAGTTGCGTTCGAGGATGAGGCGGATGTCGTAGCGTTCCCAGGTTTTGGCGACTTGGAGATCGATGACGCCGGTTTTGCGGTCCCAGAGCGGGATCGGCTTGCCGTCCTTGCCACGTGGGCTGAAGACGGCTTCGAACGATTGTAACTGTCCGCCGCGGCCCATGACGACTTCCATATCGCTGAACGGCTTGTAGCGCACGAGGATGTCCTTGCCGCGGCGCGCCAGCGGGCGCGCGTCACCTTTCGCATCGACGAACAGGTTTTGCTTGGGATCGTAGATATCGACGCGCTGGAAGTCGCGGAAATCGACGGGATCGGGCGCCGTGGACCAGGTGCCGCCGAAGAAATCGGGATACGTCACCTGGAGCCAAAGGCTGCTCCAGCCTCCGGACGAATGGCCCGTGACAAACCGCGCGGCCGGTTTGCCGACGGCCCGAAACGTCCGTTCAATGTGCGGGATCAACTCCTCGGTGAGCGCCTTACCGTAGGGGCCGTTGTTGTCGGAGTCGGCAAACACATGATGCCCCAGCCGGCACGACGGATCGAGAACAACGTAGAGCATCTCAACCCCGGCGACGTCCGTGCGGGCTTCCACGAAGTGCGCGAAGTGGTGATTGCCGCCGAAGCCGGGGATTTCATAGATGATTGGGTACTTTTTCTTATCATCCTCGGCAAACGACTTCGGCACCACGACGCCGGCGCGTAGCTTGATCGGCTGGCCGTGAAACTTGCTGAGCAGCTTGCTCTCGATCTCGACATACTTCACGCGCCCCTTCTCTTCGAACTTGCGCTCGGGGATCACCTGATCGATGACAAGCTTGATCGGCGTCGGCTTTGCGGGATCGTATTCCACCGGCTTCGAGTAGCCGTTGCCCGCGGAGCTGGTGAAGCTTTGACCGCCGAGGTCGCGATCGAGAATCGCTTGCAGATACACCTTGTCCTTTCCGAGATCGCCCCAGGCCTTGGGGTGCCCAACCGTCGGCACAAATTTGTGCGGCGTGTCGGGCGTCCACTTCACGACATCCTGGGCGTAGCACGGCTGCGGGGTGAACCAGTTCAGGCCCGGCGGAGCGCCCTTGCTGGCGGTCTTGGTCGCCATCACGAACACACGGCCGGTGAATGGCTGGCTCGTCACATTCTTGGAGAAGGTCAGCTCAACCTCGAGCTTGGTTGTGGGGGGCGCAGGCAACAACAAGAGGCCGACGAAGAAGGGGGTAGGGTTCATGGGATTCCAGGCAAGTAGGAAGGATTCGCGCTGAAGTGAAGCTATTGTAATGCCGGCACATTCGAGAATGCAAGCAAGTTCGGTGTCGCTGAGGCGATCGGTTTCGCCGGGAATCGAGCGGGGTTATTTACGATCCGTTGGACAAATAACCTCTCGCTTTCCGCTAGTCGTGGCCGGGGTCACGGTACTCCGTGACCCCGGTGAGCCATGATACGATTCAGACTGCTCTCCGGGGTCCGGAGTACCGGACCCCGGCCACAGCCCAGTCGGAAATAATGGGGCGCAAGCACCAACAAGAGTACCAGGGTGAAGCCACCGCACATGTCGGCGTTTCTGTAGCCTCTTCTTTTTTACCAGCTTGGCGCCATGGCGTGCGCCAAAGTCGAAACGGGCACGCGCCCACCCGGATTGCTCTTGACATTCTCCCCCCAAATAGCCGATAGCGCCACTCAAGGGACCCGCCTTTCGGGATCGGCATATGTACGCAATCCGCAACCTGCAATTTCACTATCTGGCGATCGCCGGCTGCCTCTGCGCGCTGCCTGCGTGTCGACTGACCGATTGGCAGGTCTGGCGGCTCGAAGAACGCCCGCCCAGCGCCTACGAAGTCGAACGCATCCGCAACGTTTCCTACCACGACGGACCCAAGGCCGACAGCGTTCGGCATCGCGTCGATCTCTTTCTGCCCAAGGGGAAGACCGACTACCCGGTCGTCGTGCTCGTCCACGGCGGCGCCTGGCTCGTCGGCGACAATCGCTGCTGCGGACTGTATTCCTCGATCGGCGAATTCCTCGCCAGCCAGGGCATCGGCGCCGTGCTCCCCAACTATCGGCTCGCGCCGCGCGCGAAGCATCCCGAACACATCAAGGACCTCGCCCGCGCCTTCGCCTGGACCAAGCAGCATATCGGCGACTACGGCGGCGACCCGAAACAACTCTTCCTCGTCGGCCATTCGGCGGGCGGACACCTCGTCGCTTTGCTCGCCACCGATGAGCAATACTTGAAAGCGCACGCCTGCTCGAGCGCCGACATCCGCGGCGTCGTCGGCGTCAGCGGAGTCTACGAAATTCCCCCCGGGCCGACCGAGGTCGAGCTGGGAGGCAACTCACCGCGTTCCGTGCGGCTCGACGAGATGACCCCCCTGCGTAAAGCCAGTGCTTCGTCCGACCCCAGCGCGCCGAGCAAGCCGGGACGTCCCGTCAGCTTAAACGTCTTCGGCCCCGTCTTTGGCAACGACCCGCACTTGCGAAAAGCCGCGTCGCCGATTCACCACGTGCGCCCGGGCCTGCCGCCGTTCTTGCTGTTGACGGCCGAGAAGGACCTGCCGCTCCTGCCCGATATGGCCCAGGAGATGCATCGCCGATTGCGAGAAGAGGGCTGCGAGTCGCAACTCCTCAAGATCGCCCAGCGCAATCACAACTCGATCCTGTTCAAGGCGATCGAGCGAGACGATCCGACGGCACACGCCATCGTGCAGTTCGTTCGCCAGACCATTTCCCCCGTGGGACTGGATTCCATTCCTGTCCTGAAGAAGGCAGGATTGCAATCCCCTCAGCCGAATTGATTGGCATCCCCACCGGCGCACGTTAAGATGGACGATGTCCCGCTCTCCTTTACCTGGAGTCTTCCGTCATGCATGCGCATCGGACGATGGTCGCTGTCTGGCTTGCCATGCTCACGGCGGCAACCCAACTCTCCGCACAGTCCGCCGACCCGGACGCCATTCGCGCCGCCGTCGTCAAAAGTCTGACGCTGCTGGAAAAGAGCGCCGCCACCTACACCGAGCACCGCAAGTGCTTCTCGTGCCATCACCAAGCCCTCCCCGTGCTGGCGTTCACCGCCGCCAAGGCGCATGGCTTCAAGGTGAACGATAAGGAGATCCAGCGCCAGGTGAAATGGACCGCCGACTTCCTGGCCAAGAACCGCGAGAACTATCTGATGGGCAAAGGCCAGGGAGGCCAGGCCGACACCGCAGGCTATGCCCTGTGGACGCTCGCAGCCGGCGGCTACAAGGCCGACGATATCACCACTGCCGTCGTCGAGTACCTGCTCGTGCGCGACAAGGACCGCGACTACTGGCGCCCCGTATCGCAGCGGCCCCCCACCGAGGCCAGCCCGTTTACCACAACCTTTGTCGTCCTGCGCGGCCTCAAGCACTATGAATTGCCGGCCAAGTACAAGGACGAACTTCAAGCTCGCTATGAAAAAGCACGCCGCTGGCTTGAAGCGACGGCTCCCAAAGACACCGAAGAACGCGTCTTCCGTCTGCGCGCTTTACAGTTAATGGAATCCAAACCTGGGCCGCTCCAATCGGCAACCGAGGATCTATTGAAGACCCAGCGCGAAGACGGCGGCTGGAGTCAGACTGAGAAATTGCCAAGCGACTCCTACGCCACCGGCTCCGTCCTCAGTGCTCTCCATCAAGCCGGCGGCATCGCAACCAAGAGCGACGCCTATCAGCGCGGCGTGCAGTTCCTCCTCAAAACACAAAAAGACGACGGCTCCTGGCACGTCGTCTCACGCAGCAAACCCTTCCAGACCTACTTCGAAACCGGCTTCCCCCACGCCAAGGACCAGTTCATCTCCTGTGCCGCCAGCAGCTGGGCGACGATTGCGCTGACGCTGGCAAGCGCAAAATAGCCCCAGCGCACGGCCGCCGCAGTGAGTGCAAAAATCTTTAACATTTTTCCAAAAATATCCCAAAGTCATGTCCACTTTTGCGCGCGAAATTCGATTGATGAGGTAGCAGATGCTGCGCGCCGAGCCGCATCTGGACCAAAATCACTCGAAAACGGAGGATTGCATGAATGCGTCCCCCCCCCAAGGAATCGCCACAACCTGAGCCAGTGATTGTCTTTACGGGCGATCGCGATAACGACCACATTCAGATCCAGCTGCACGGCACGCTGATCCGCCTGGGGGCCGCGCTGCTGGAACCCCTGGTCGAGCTGGTCCTTGAGCGTGCCCACTCGGAAACCGGCTACTTGCAGCTGGAGCCGGTAACGGTCTACCGCCTGCGCCGCGCCCTGGACGAAGTGCTTGGCCCAGGCACCGGCAAATCGCTGATCGAGACGGGTCTTGCCCAGGAGTACCGGCTGACCATCCCGCGCGCCGAGCTGGCGGCCAAGGTCGCGGTCGCCGCCTCTTTTGCTGAGCTGGAGACGCTCAAAGTCATTTCGAAGCAGCAGCTGACCGAGCTGCTCCGCGTCTGCACGTGCTTGTAATTGGCGTGTAATCGGCATGTAATCGTAAAGAAATCGGGCGGAAATTGACACGAGCGGGGCGCCGCGCGCATACTCTCACCCATCGTGGCTGTCGTGGGATTGAGGCACGTTGCCGAACTTGCGACGAGCAATTCTTCAATTGGAGAAGGTGATGAGAGGGATAAAAATCTTACTCGCGTTTGTTTTGGTACTTGCGTTTGCCGGCCAGGCGACGGCGCAGAGCACAATCAGCTTCGATTCCGGCTACCCTAAAACGGGATCGGGCTCCGGAGAGATCGCCGTTCAAGGAAGCATCAGTCTCGCTTGCGGCTGGTCCCTATCCGGCACGACCGTAACCGTTTCGGCATGGCAAGAAGGCTGTATGGTCACCTGCACTACGCTTTCGATCAATTCGTGCACCAACACATTCACCGGTTCAATCGGCGGCTTAACCTCCGGCGTGCCGTATTCCGTCACCGTGGAGGTGGCAGTTACCAAGTCTGGTATCCCACAAACCCTACAGAACAGCGCGAACGGGGTTAACCCGAAATAATTGGCGGGACGAGCGCAAACTGGTGTTCAAAAAACAGGCTATGGGGGATATGATGCGATACACAACCTATGTCGTTGTTCTTGTTCTGCTCGGCAGCTCTGCTCGGGAAGCCGTTGCTCAGAAGGTTTCGTGGTACAGTGACAAAGACGTCACCTATCCTTTTCCTGACACGGCGGGAAAGATTTTCTACAAAGGCACCTGCGCGCCCCCCCAGGGCTACACCGTGAAAACGGCGAAGATAACCTTTTGGATCGACGGGGGCAGTGTTTCCACGCTTGACCTGGTCGACAACAAACTAATCAATGTCAACAACGGGCAATTTCCCTGGGTCAATGCGCAATGGGCAGATGCAGCCGTCGTGGTTTCGTCGCCAGGTAGCACCTACAAAATCGCGATCACAGCCACTTACACAAATGGCACAATTACTACGGTTCCCTATCAGAATAGCCAGACGGTTATAACCAAGAAATAACGCGGAGTTTTTGGACTGTGCCCGACTCCGGGCGCCCAATGCCGGCGCACCTCCTTGGTTGCGAGAAAAGCCAATGCATTTTCCACATGGACTTGGTAGACCAATTGTCACGCTTCGCGTGCATGAACCGCACGCGGTTACGGGCTACCGTCGGCACGGCGTGACGTTGCTCGAGTTGTTGGTGGTCATTGCAATTATCGCCGTGCTCCTCGGGTTACTGCTCATGGCCGTCAGTAGGGTGCGGGAGGCCGGAACGCGCACTGAGAGCAGCAACAATCTTCGCCAGATCGTCACTGCGTTGCACAACTATGCCAGTATGAATCAAGGTGCCCTACCGCCGGCTGGTGATTTACCCGGCCAAAACGTCTTCGTAAATGGCAAACTGATTACCTATCCGGCAATCCCGCAACCATCTTTGTTCTTGCGCATTCTTCCATATTTGGAGCAACAAAAGCCCGCTCTCATCCCGCCGTACACAGTCGTGCCTGTACTCATCAGCCCAGCCGACCCAACCGCGCAGGCGCCCGATCGCGGGGCGTGCAGCTACGCCTGCAATGCACAGGTTTTCCAGCAACAGGCCGCCCGTATGCCCGCAACCTTTGCCGACGGAACATCGAACACCGTGGCTTTCGCGGAGCACTACGCTCGGTGTGGGAGCGGGGCGGTGTACGAAACCTATGATTATTGGTGGTCTGGCACTGCCTCCTCGGATGGCCACCGACGAGCCACCTTCGCCGACCTTGGCAATGGTGACGCTGTGCCCATGACTAGCGGTAACCCGCCCATAAGCGTTGGGTCATCGTGGTGGGCGTCGTCAACCTTTCAAACGGCGCCAAGCGTTTCTAGGTGCAACCCCGCGCTCGCCCAAACTCCTCACCCCGGCGGCATGCTGGTCGCCATGGGGGACGGCAGCGTGCGGCAACTGTCGCCCGGCATCTCGCCAGCAACCTACTGGGCGCTTGTTACCCCCGCTTCCAACGATGTCGTCGGACCAGACTTCTGACGGTGCACATCCTGATACTCCGACGCGCCAGCAAGGGACAGACGTAGTCCCTCGCTGGCGCGTCGGGCTAACCAGCTCGCTTCAAGGGACACCGGCAGAAGAAGTACGGCCCGCGCCGCCCCTGCCTGGCCACCAGCCGCGCCTGGCACAGCGGGCAGCGCGCGTCCCCCAGCGTTTCCTGCGTTTCGCGGATGCTCACGATGTCGCGCCGGCTCAGCTTCGGCCGACCCGTGCCCGTCTTGTCCTGCATCATTTCACACGCTTGCCGCACCATGATCGTTCTCCTTTTCTTCTTGTCCCTGGGTAGTCTTGTCCAACTCCAGCCCGGTCTGTGCCAGCACCTGGGCCACGTGGGCGCGCGCTTCAGGAAACCCCTCCAGGGCCGTCAGCACGAGGTGCAACAGGGCCATCACCTGAGGATCCAGCAGCGCATTGTGCGATTCCTCCGTCGCCTCCGTCGGCTTGACTGAAACGGACCAGCCGGGGCGCTGCTCGCTCTCGCGGCCCGGGCCGTTCACCAGCCAGAGTTTCGGGTGCTTTGTGAATTCCTCGGTTTCCGCGCGGAGACGTGCCTGCGCGAAGGCCGTCCGAATCTCGAGCGCGAACGACTTGAACGGCTCCCAGGCGTTTTTCCGATTGCCTTGCTCGAGCCAATCATCGAAGACCTCCTTCGATATCCCGTGTGCCTCGCCGGCGACATACGGATACCCGCCGGCTCGGATCGCTGCAGCGATCAGCTGCGCCAGTTCCGGCGTCGGGCGAATGCGTGGGACAGACACGGTTGTCTCCTGCAAGTTGCGACTCCCTCTCCCCTGGAGTACCGAGGGAAAGGAGAGAGTTCACAGCGTTTCAAGCAATGCCTTGGCGAAGCCGTGGGGCAAAGCCGCGCCGACGTAGTGGAATCCTGCCGTCAAGCGAGTTGCGGCACGGCGAAACCGGCCGGCAGGACCCGAGGCGAAGCTTGGACGCCGATGCATCTTCCAGTTCGGCGAGCGCAGGCGAGCGCGGATCATGGCCGGGTGCGTCGTCGTTGAGATGGCGCGATAGCCGAGTGCCGCCCAGAGCGACGCGACGAAGTCCGAAAGTGCATTGCCGATGCCGACGCCTTGATAGTCGGGCAGCGTCACCGTGCGATGTTCACGGCGCGTCCTGGGGCCGGCGCCGACGAAGGGGAGCCAGGCGGAGAACGCCACCGGGCGTTCCTTCCAGGTGGCGAGAAAGCAGACGGCGCTCCGCGCGATGGCCTGGCTCAGATAGTGATGCGGTGCGAACAACGGCCACGCCGATGCCGAAGTGCGAACGATGTCGAGCGCAATTGGAGGACGTCGCCGAAGCCGCCTCCAGGCGAAGACGTTCTCCGCAGGACGATAGACCCAGTCGGGTTGAAGCCAATCCTCGACATCCTCATGGCAGGTGACGGCGACGAACTGTTGATTGCGCTGACGCACCGTTTTCGCGAGGGCGGCACTGCCGATCTGGGCGACGGTGCGATCGACGACGCTCGTGTATTCATCGAAGACGATCCGTTGCCCCGCCGGCGTCGATGCCAGCAGCAGCGCCAGCGTGACGCGAAACTGCTGCCCCGTCGAAAGAACGTGCAAGGGCCGCAGCCACGCAGGAGGCGACGCGAACCCGACGGCACTGAGCAGGGCAACGATATCCTGGATCGGCATGCCGGCCGGGAACAGATCGAGGACGCTGGCCATCTCCTCCCATCTCCCCCGGAGGGGAGAGGGGAGGGAGAATAGACGGTTCGCGATCGTAGTCTTGCCGCAGCCCGACGGGCCGACGATTAGCCCGATGTGCCAGGGCTTCAAGTCGAGCGGTAAATGCACGTCCCAGCTCAATCGGCTGGCGTGATCGGCCGGCAGGTCGAACATGCCACGCACTTGCTGGACGCGCGGGGTATCCGTGATCGGAGTTTCGACGGTGATGAGCATGGTGTTGGGAGTGGTGAGTGGTGAGTGGTGAGTGATCCCCAAGCCCAGGGGTGAGCGCAGCGAACCCCTGGGATCGCTTCGGTCACGCCACCTTCGCCTGGCATTTCAGTCCTTCCTGGTTAAAGCGGGCCAGCAGGTCGCGCTGTTCCTCCTCGTCGCTGCATTCGATCAGAACGAAGAACTGCTGAGGCAGCTTGTCCGCCTCGCGAAGGCGCTCGAATTCCCGTTTCGTCCGTTCACCCGCCTCGGCGATGATCTGCCAAAGCGACTTGAGCGCGGCCGAGTCCGCCTCCACGGTTTGCCGAAGCACGTCCAGCGTCTCCGCGGCATACCCGGCGAGCTGGGCGAGCGGATCGATGGCGAGCAGAAGCGCCCTCGCCTCGGCATCGTTGACGTCGAGCACCTCGACCTCGACTTCCTGATCGGGATGCATCGTCGCGCGCAGATGGCCGTCAATGAGCTTGAGTCTGCCGTCGGCCAATGGATACGCCAGCAGGCTGCGGGCGAAGCCGATCTCCTGGTACAAGAGTTCGAGCGCCCGGCGCTGGCCATCGGAGTGAATGCGCGGGTTCAGCTCGTGCGGAACCAGGTCGCCGGCGCGAACGCGGACATGGCGGACAATACGATTGCGGATGGGCATGTGAGATCTCCAACCCCCAGGACTCGCTACGCTCATCCTGAGCCTTGACACCACTCACCACTCACCACTCACCACTCACCTTTCTTCAAACCCGCCAGTTGCGGTAGGGCCCGAGGAGCAGCTTGACTGAGGTCGGCATGTCGCGCAAGGCGGTGCGGGTCACGGTGCCGGGGATCACTTCGCTGGCCAGGCCGGGATCGCGCTTGGTTTGCCAAAAGAGCGTGGCGACCCACTGGGCGCACGCTTCCTGCACGTCGTCGGGAACCGTGGCGTAGCCTGCTCGATAAAGCACGCGCCAGTGATGCAGTCCGCCATGCCAGCAGCCGCCGTCGGCGCAGGTCAAGCAGCCGGTGTCGGCATCAACCAGGTAGCTCGACAGCTCGCTCGTGTGCAGCTTCAGCTCGGCGGTGACGTCCTTGGCGTGAAACGCGCCTTGCAGGGCGCGCAAGTCGGCAGAGGCGAGCAAGTTGAACGCCGACTCAACGACCGCCGCGGACCAGCCGTTGCCCAGCGCAGTCACCGCCGTTGCCAGTGCCGATAGTGTCACCTGATCGGCAAAGAGGATCGTGCTGGTGGTCGCCACGCCGGACGCGACACGGATCAATTCCACCCCGGTCGAGTTCACCTTGACCGTGGCCCGCTGTACGGTCGCCGAGGTGTTGGTAACCCGCAACACCGCGGCCGGATCGTGCGCGACACGATCCACGGCAACGAGCGGATGGTTGCGCAGAATCAACTCGCGCCGCTGGCTGCCGGGATAGAGTTCGTCAAAGCTGGTGACGGCAAAGGTCCGCCAGCAGTGGTTCTCGATCGCCTTCGAAACGGCGGCGATGAGCGCATCGAGCGTGTTATTCTCATCGCTGCTGGTGGCGCGATTGTTCAGGTTGTAGATCGCACGGGCGCGGGTGATGAGGTTGCTCATGGTCCGTAGTCCGTAGTCAGTGGCCAGAAACGCAAGATTGGTTGTCGGGGGGAGTCTGTCATCCGTGGTCTGTAATCCATAATCCGAATTGCTACGGACTACGGACTACGGACTACGGACCACGGACTACGGACTAAGCACGCGTCGCCAGCGTCACAAAGCACGACTGCGTGTTGCTCCCCTTGTAGGGGGTGAGGGGAGCGCTCCACCACGGGGCGCCGTCGACGCGGAAGATGAAGCGGAACACCGATTCGTCGTAGTCGAAACGCAGGTGGATCGACATCGCCGAGGCGACCTGCCCCTTGGTGGCGGTAACATAATGGCGCAGATCGGCGAGCACGATGTCGCCCACGGTGCCCAGCGTGGAACACCACTCGACGGGAATCACCGGGCGGCCCATCAGCGTGGCATAAGGCCGATCCGACAAGCCGCCGGGCGGCTGATAGGCGACGATCTGCGCGCCGCCGGATCCGATGGTCATGGCGTGCAACTGCGGCTCAATGTCCTGATGGATGAGCCAGACGGCATTCTGCCGGCAGGGGGCCCACATGCGCGCCCACAGGTTCAGCACGTTCTGGGTGTTGAGCGTGGCGGCCGCCTGGCCTGTTTCTTTCGCCACCGTGATGAGCGGCGCCGAGTTGAGGATTCCTGTCGGCTGCCCGGAGCCGGTGCCGTTGAGGATCGCATCGGAGACGACGAAATTGATTTCCTCCGAGGCGACGCGGAAGAGATACTGTTCCAGGGCGATGCCCTGCGCGTCGCTCAACAACTCGTCGGTGGCGTTGATGAGGACGAGGAGTTTGCGCAAGGTCAGCTGCAGCCGGCCGAAGGTCGCCTTGGTGGCGGTGGCCTGTTCGCCTTCCTCGCGCCAGTAGGCGCGGACGCCGCCCCAGCGCGAGCCGTTGGCGCGCGACGTCTCCGCGCTGCGCGGAAAAGCGATGACATTGGAACCGACCGTATAGGAGTCGGTCATGCCGAGCAGGTTGTTGGGCGAGTAAACGCGTTCGACCAGCTTTTGCAGAAACTCGGTGGGCACGAGAAACCCGCCGTCGGCATTGGTGTTTTCCCCCATGCCGGAGGCCGCCTTGGTGAGGAGCGTCAGCCGATCGTCGGGTCGTTTGCCCGGCTGGCAGGCGTCGCGCACGGCAAGAGCGAACTCGCCGAAGTGCTTGAACCCGGCGCCTGGATCGTCGTGGGCCGAGTCCCCCAGGCCCATGAACGGCAGCCGCCGCGGTTTGCTTTGTTTGCGCAGCCAGTTTTGCAGCGAGCGTTCGACGGCATCGTCGAGCCCGCCCTGCACGGCCCGCGCGATGGTGGGCGTGAGGATGTCGTCGTCAAGCGGTTGCGCCCAGCCCTGGCGCACCAGCTGATCAGCATCCGCATCGCTGACATCGATGCGCTCGCCGATCGGTTTGCCAAGCAATTCTTTGGTGAGTTGTACGAACATGATGGTTTCTCTCTGTGGTTTGGTGGATGTTTGACGAAGCGCGATCGCCGGGCCGACCGAACGGGTGAATGAGTTGCCGCGTTGGCTTGGCCCTGATCGATAGTGTATTTTTGTATCGTAACAAAGTATTCTGATAATGCGAGGTCGGTGGTCAGGTATGCCGCGGGCTAGACTCGGCCGCGCGCCTTGCGCCACGCCCGTTCGCACGCCGCGTCCAGCTGCTCCGGAGTCAGCAATCGCTTCGCCGCGGCTTGCACGGCACTGAGCGAGGTGAAGGCCACGCTCGGCGCTTTAGGCAAACCAAGCAGCTCGGCCCACGCGGGGGGCACCGCTTTTGACACAGTTTCCACGACCGCGTTCGGCTGCATCGGCAGGTAGCAGCAGGCGTACTCGGCGAGCAGCCATTCCTCGATGATGTAACGCACGCTGGCAAGGAGAGGATTTCTCTGAATCTCCTCGGCCGTCGGCGCGTGCAGCTTCAGCGGGATGAAGCCGATGCTCTTGCCTCGCAGCAATCCTGCCTTCACGAGTTCGAAGGCGAGATCGGGGGGCCACTCGCTCAAGGTCCACCCTTGCGGCCGCGGCGGATAGTGCGTCTTCGCCTTGACGCCGTGTAGGGCGCCGTCGCGTGCTTTGCGGCGCCAGAGCGATCGGCCTATGGGCGGCTGATCGTAGGCGTGATTGAGCGTGACGATCGGGTTGAGCTGATAGTGCGAGTCATCCATGCCGCTCGCCACCACGATGTCGCCGAGCCGATCGGGGGATTCCTCGGTGATCCAAGACACATCGGCCCGCTCGCCCGGCTGCAGTTCCGAAACGCCGCGTTCGAAGGAGCAGCGCCGAAGCGTGTGGACATCATCCCGGGGCAGCTCGCGCAAGCGCAGTTCGAGCCCTTTCGCCTGGGCATCCTTCATCGGCAGGCCGAAAGGGCCTTCGGTTTCGAAATGGGATTTCATGAAATTCGGCATCACAATGCTCCGAAAAGGATGACGAGTGGCAAGTAAAAAACAAAAGCCTTCTTCATCACTGCCCACTGCTCACTACCCACTGCCCACTGCCCACTTCTCACTGCCCACTGCTCACTGGTTTGTCGCCCCACGCCACCGGCGGTAAGCCGCGCGAGGTACGGATTTCGTTGATGGTGCGCACACCATGGCGCAGGTCCGATTGTTCCTGGGCGAGGAGGTGCTGCTTGTTCGATGGCGTCGGGTCGGGCGTGTTGAAGAAAAGTCGGCCGCTCGGATCGAAGAGCGGGATCAGCTGCTCGTTGAGTTTCTCATCCCTGCGGCGCACGCGTGGCACAATCGCCAGTGCCTTGTGCAGATGGTCCGAGGCCTGCATGTTGGCGAGATTCGTTTCACCCGTCAGGAACGGCAGCGGGATGTGAAAGGCGTTGGCGATGTCTTCCTTGGTTGCCTTCATGTCCGCCAGTGCAGCGAGATCGCCCATCGAATGGGACAGGAGCGTCACGGACAGGCCCGATTCAGCGACCAGCGCCTGCCCTTGGCCGCCGCGCACGAATTTCTCACGCCAAAGTTTCTCCAGGCGGTCGCGATCCTCTGCCGTGATCGTCTCGTTCGGAGTCAAGATGACGCTCGGCAAGCCGGTGTTTTCATACACACAGCGTTTCATGGCGGCATAATCCGATGCCAGGGCGATCTGCTCGAAACAGGCTCGCAGAGGGCTGAGCCCCGAGAGGTACGGATCGCGCGGGTCGGGAAAGCGAAAGTGAATCACTCGTTCCGGCGCCAGCTGCTGCACCGCCTGGCCGTGATATTCGTAGGTATCCACCAGGCGCGGACTGTCGGCTGCGCGCCTTGGCGTCACAAGGTGTGCCGGCAGCGGCCAGATCGCGCTCGGGAGATTCAGGAGTGGATCGAAGTCGAGCAACCAGTAGGCGCAGCCGGCCGTTTCCAGGTACAACTCGGTCAGCTCCCACAGGTCGAAGCTATTGTGGACCGGGTTGACCTGCCGAAGCAGCGTCAACAGCGGGTGGTCCACGACCTCCTCGACGGTGTGTCTTGCCAGCGTCGGCTGGAACGCCCGCAGCTGCTGCAACGCCCTCGGCTCCAGCGGCCGCGTCAAGCAGCGCGGCGGCGCCTGCGTGGGACTGGTGGCCACATAAAGCCGCGGCGGTAGAGCAGCGCACACCGATGCATTGATGGAAGCGCACGTCCACGCCGTATTTTTCAGCTCTCCCAGCAGCTCGCTCCCGGACGGCGGTCGCTGCCGTCGGAAGGCATCCACGAAAGTGGCTCCGCCAGAAGGGATCAGAGATGCCGGCGCCGTCTTGCGCAGCAGCCAGCGCGCAAAGCGATGGAGGAGGGTGTTCATGTTGGTCCGTGGGTTGAAGGGGGAGAATCAATTCATCCGTGATCGGTAGGCCGATCGTAGCACGGGCAAATAGTGCAATTCAAAGTCAGTTGTGACGCGAAAAGAAAAAAAGTACGAAGAGCGAAGAGCGAAGTACGAACGTGCTGTTCTCTGTTTTCGCTCTTCGCTCTTCGCTCTTCGTATTTTGGCTTGGAGAGCGGTCCACTACGCCTCGTCATCGCCCGCCGCCGGCCGCGTGATTCCCCCCGTCTGCCCGCCGCGCGGCGCCTGCTGCCTTGTGAGCCGCGACACCAGATAGCGCAATGCCGCAAGCGCATGGTTGTGGGCATCGATCGGATTCTCGCCGAGCTGGGCCCGTTCCGCAGGCGTCGGGTAGCGGTAGAGGCGGGCCTCGGCGATGAGATTAACGCAGGCGGGAGCCACCTTCAGTCGGCCGGTGCGGATGCGGGCCGTCACCAGCGCGATGCCCGTACTGATGTTGTTGTCCCCTTTGCGTACTTTCAAGCCGCCGCGGCGCAGCTCCTCCGCTTCGGTGCGCCCCGCGGGGTCGGCGTGCCACATCACATTTTTCGGCAAAGCCGCAGCATGGTCCGATAGCGGAGTTTCACGCAGGTAGCGCTCGTGCAGGATCCACAGCACATCGTCGTGATCGAGCACGCCCCAGACGGCCGCGAATGGATTGCGCCAGCCGAAATCGATGCCGCCTACCTGCATCGCCGCTTGCGGCTTAGCGTTCGCAGGATCACACGCGAGCGCTAAGCCGCTAGCGGCGATCGCCATCTCAAACTCCGGAAACACCAGCCCCTCCATCGCCGTGAACAGGCCGTTGTATTCCTGATCGACCCAGGCCTGGCCGAGCGCTCGCTTCTCCTCGGCAATGAACTCAGGCGCGATGCGCGGACACAGGGTCCATGGGATATGAATGCGCTGCCACGGGCCGGCGCCAGACCATTCGTCATAGAACCAGCCGCGCTGGCCGAAGGGGGTCGAGAGCGCAACCAGCCGGCCCTGGCTTACGGCCAGCATGGGCCGCACCGAGCGATACAGATCGTCCGGCACCCGCGAGGCCTCGTCGAGAATCAGCAGATCGACGCCGGAGAACGAGCGGATCGTTCCTTCACGCCCCGGCAGCGCCACCAACCGCGAACCGTTGGCCAGTTCCAGCTCGCGCTGATTGCTGCGAAGCGCATCCATCGGCTGATCGAGGGCCTGGTAAGCGTCCATCACCTTGCGAAACAATTCATGGCTCTGGCGTTCCGAAGGCGCGACGACCAGCACCAGCGAGTCATGCACCGTCAGGAGCCGGGCGAGGGCGAGTGACGCCACGGTCGTTGACTTCCCGGACTGGCGCGAGCAATTGAGCAGCAAGTAAGGTGCGCGCGAATGGAGCAGCGCGCGCTGCCAGGGATCGGGCGTCAGATCCTGAGCGCGCAAGATGAAGGTAGGATCGAGCAACAGAGCGAGCGTGGCTTGAGCATTCACAGCGGTCAGCGTAACGCGCGGCCGGAGTGGATTGCAAAGTGCGTTGCTGACCAGCCCGGAGCGCAAACGACGCAGCCGGCCAACCCCGTCGCTTGCGCTCCGGGCTGGTTGCCTACCCCACCCACGGCGCCGCCTTCTTGGCGAAAAACGCCCGCAGCCCTTCCTGGCACTCCTCCGTCAAGCGCGGCGCGGCGCTGGCCTTGGCGGCGTCCTCGATCGAGAGGGCCTGGCGCGAAAATTGATGCAGATACTCTTTCGTCTTCGCCAGTGCATTGGGGCCGCCTTCCGCGCACGCTTTGGCGATAGTTTGCGCTCGTTCGATCAGCCGATCCACGGGGACAACTTCGTTCACCAGGCCGCAGCGTGCCGCCTCGCTGGCGTCGATCAGCTCGCCGGACAGCAGTAGATAGCGAGCCATGCGCTCGCCGACGTGGCGCATCAAGTGCGGCATCACCATGGCGGCGACGAGGCCGCGGCGCACTTCCGGGTAGCCGAACTTGGCATCGGGCGCCGCCAAGGCGAGGTCGCACACCGTCGCCAAACCTGCCCCGCCTGCAACCGCGGCGCCTTGCACGGCCGCAATCGTCGGCTTGGGGAGCGTGTAGATCAGGTCGAAAAGTTTGGCGAGACGCAGGGCGTCCTCCCAGATTGGGGTACCAGGTGGCTGACGCCCCCCGTTCGCCGAATGCAACGATTCTTGCAACTCCGCCAGATCCATGCCCGCGCAGAACACCGATCCGGCCGCGGTCAGAATCACGACGCGCACGCTATCCTCGTTTAGCGCCCGCCCAAACGCGTCGCCAAGCGCATCAATCAATCCTCGACTGAGCGCATTCCGCTTGTCCGCACGGTTAATCGTGATGACCGCGGCTGAGCCCTTGATTTCGTACATCACCAACGCTTCACTCATGACAGCGCCTCCTTCATGACGATCATTTCCGCGAAATGCGCCGGCGGATCGATCTCCATCTGCAACAGCGCAAGCGCAAGCGTCTTGCCCTGAGTATCGATGCGCAGCGAGCGACTCGCGCCGCCGGCGAGAATGTCATGCAGCAGGAAATTGAGCCCCCAGACGTTGGGCGCCTCGAATCGCTCCACCCGGCTCGGCTGCATCGGTGCAAAGTATTTCGCCACGACCTCTCCAGTCAGGAAGCTTTGCAGCCATTCGTAGCCGACATGCGTGTAGGAGATGACGGCGATGTTGGCGTGATTGCCCTTATCGCCCGATCGGCCGTGCGCGATGTCGCTCAAGCGGATCTTCTCGATCATGACAACACCTCGACCTTCGCGTGGACCACACTTTTTGCGACAAGCGCCGGCCAGTACGCAAACACTTCGCGCACCGCCGGCCGGCCCGTGGTGTAACCCGTCACGCCTGGCGGGCCGGACGTCACCAGCGGGGCAAACTCCTTCACAAAGCGTTCGACCCTTGTCTTATCGGGATCATGCACGCTCACCCGCAAGACGACCTCGGGCGCACTCGCGCCAACGCCTATCACGCCCGGCGCACAAGCGCCGGCGCCCAGACATTCCATGTTGCTGCGGGCAAACGAGTGGCCAATTCGCTTGAGCAGAGTCTCACCGCACAGCCTAGCCTTGGCAACCGCGTCCGGCCCGGCGATCGTCAACGTGCCGCTGGCCATATAGCCGTCGCGATAGGCGATCGACACCTTGTACGTGTCGGTCACCGGGCTTCCGCGGACGGCCGCGATATGCATCGTGCGGGCATCAGCGGGTTCGAGCGCGACGCTCGTAAAATCCGCGACAACGTCCGGCGTCAGGTAGCGCGCCGGGTCGCCGACCTCGTAGAGCAACTGCTCGATCAACGTTTCGCGATTCACGCCCGGCCCGGCGTCTGAGGAAATCGTGAAAGTCCCATCCTCGGCGAGATCGACAAAGGGGTAGCCGATATCGGACCAAGCGCCGACCTCGCGCCAGTTGCACCACAGACCGCCGCAGACCTGGGCGCCGCATTCGAGGAGATGCCCCGCCACGCTCGCGGCCGACAGGCGATTCCAGTCGTTCCACGTCCAGCCGAATTCGTGCATGGCCGGACCGACCGTAAGCGAGGCATCGGCCACGCGCCCGGTGATGACGATGTCCGCCCCCTGAGCCAGCGCGTCAGCAATCGGCCTGGCGCCAAGATAGGCGTTCGCGCTGACGACGCGCGGGCGGATTGATTGCAAGGGCTCGCCGGTATCGAGATTCATGAACGGATGGGTCGGCAACAGGTCGTCGAGCCGGGGCAGCAGATCATCGCCCGAGACGACAGCGATACGCCGAGCGAGTCCTGCCTTCTGCGCGATCTCCCGGGCCCGTTGCGCGCACGCCAGAGGGTTCATGCCGCCGGCGTTCGTGATGATCTTCAGTCCCGGCTGTTGGGCCAGGATCGGCGTCAGACGCTGCAACACATCGAGGAAGTCGCCCGCGTATCCGGCATTTGGATCGCGCTGTTTTTGCAGGGCGAGGATCGACATCGTCAATTCGGCGAGATATTCCAGCGTGAGATAGTCGAGCTTGCCGCGCTGCGCGAGGCGGAGCGGTGCATCGACGCTATCGCCCCAGAACCCGCAGCCGTTGCCGATGCGAATCGTTTTGCTCATGAAGTGATCCTATCAGTCCCGAACCAGCCCGGAGCGCCAGCGACGGGATTGCCGAGCTACTTGGTCAGCACGCTCAGCCATAAGGAATCGGTGACGCGATTAAATTCCGCGACCGTTGCATGGGCGAATCGACTTGTGCCGTCTTTGGCTCTACCGACGATACGAATCGGGCCCGAAAATCCCGCCTTGTCCGTTGTGCGGAGCGTGATTCCTTTGGCCGTGCTGGCGACCTCAATAGTCTTGGGCAGGCCTTCGACACTCAAACTGACTTCCTGCTTATAGCCACCAACAAGTGTGACCGTCACGGGAATCTCCAGCGGCTTGCCCGGCGCCAGCGTGAAGTTATCCGTGGTCACCTTGAGTTCGAAATCGGGCACGATCGGGCCGGCGCGGAGCCGATAGACGTAGCGCATGCCTGCGGCGCCGTGGAGGTCGCTCACCTCGATGCGATAGCTGCCGTCGCCGGGAGCCGTGAAATCGAGCGACGCATCGGCGCCGATCACGCCAGCCTTCGTTTGCGCGATCGTCTTGCCCGCGGCATCGGTGAGACGCAGGACCGGATCGAGCGGGAAGCCCAGCGTGCGCGTTTCGATGCGGAAGGCAATCTGCTGGCCCTTCTTGGCGTCGAACTGGTACACGTCGATGTCGTCCGCCCTGTCGAGCCGGCCCGTGATCGTGACCGGCGGCGAGATCAGCATCGGCTGCGCGCGAGTGGCCTTGGCCTTGATCACCACCGGATGCGGCTCCAGACGCACGAAGAACGGATTGGCGATGCGCGGATCGAACTGCTTCAGCGTTTCCACGCCGGCACGCGGGGTCACGGGGAACTTGCGAAGATCATCGGGGATGTTCCAGCCGACCAATTCGACGGTTGCTTGGCCGGTGCGCGAAACCGCAAGCGGATTCGCGTATTCGACCCACGGCCCCGTCGTCATCGTCAAGCGATAGACAAAGGTCTCCCTCCCGGCGAACCCAATCGTCGAGTCGGCCAGCGCCGGAAATGCGAAGGTGCGCACCAGATACGTGCCATCCTTCGGCGCCGTGAAGGCAATCTGCGGGTCGATGCCGTGATAATCGTCGTTCTGGTCCAGGACGAAGCCGTCGGCGGAGAGAATCTGCAACACGCCGTCCATCGGCGAGCGCAGAGTGCGATGGGCTTCGAGCGATGCGACCAGCGTCTGCCCCTTGGTCAGCTTGACGGCGAACGTATCGACATCGCCCGGCTTGCCGAGCCGGCCGTTGACGACGAGCTGCGACGACGCGAGCACCTGCGGCTTCTTCGGATCATCGTTCGGCTCCACTTCCAGCACTTCAGGCAAGACGCCGACGATGAACGGCCTCGCGATGCTAGCGCCGTCGTCATCGTAGAGGCGCAGCCAGTAGGTGCCGGGTTCGACCTCTTTCGCCACGGTGACCGTGAGCTTGCCGCTGGTTTTGCCCGGCTTGATGTCGATGCCTTTGGCGTCGCACCATGCTTTGACGGGCCAGCGCTCGAACGTGCCGGCGGCGGTGACTTCGACGCTGGTGCCGCGCTGAGCGCCGGCGGGGAAAAAGTAGTCGAGCTTGGGCGGGGCGGCGGAAACAAAGGAGGAAGACGCCGTGATCGCAGCAAGGTGGAACAGTCCAAACCGCAAGAAGGATTGCATCAAAAATTCCACCGGCAGAGTGCAATAGCAGGAATGAATGCTATTTTTCGACGCTGCGACGAACGGCGTCGAAAAACGTCTGCTTTCGCGTTACCACAATGTCATTTTCGCCGCACGAAACATAGGTTTCCGGCTGGATTTGTCCAAGTTGTCGCCAGAACTGGTCCTGAATCGGGCGAAGCCAATCGAGCGCGTTTTTTTCCCAGGTGGCGTCGTAGGTTTTGTAGATCTCTGCGGGGTCAAGCAACGTGAAACCGCCATAATTTACGAAGACTTCATAGGTGCTCAATGGGAAGGCGGGATGGGCGATAACGTACCATTCATCGTGGTTGTCGCAAGGAATTGCCAAGCCGTCAAAAAGAGGCGGACTGACCATCACGTTGCCTTGAACCCGCCATCCAAGACTGATTTCCTCGTCGTTTGGGCGAATCGGCCCGCTATCAAATGCCGTGATACACAGATGCTGGCCCTGGTGAAAACCAACTATTAATTCCTGCAGCGGCCGGATCATCTCCGAAGAAACGAGCCAATGATAGTCAGCTTTGGTCCCCGATTGGATCACGGTGCACTTTTTACCCCATCAACTCCCGAATCGGCTCGGTCTCGCTCACGCCTCGTCGTTCAGACGGATTTCGTAATCGATCTCCTCGGCATGTTCTTGATAGTAGGCGAGCGCAGCCAAACCGTCGGCGGTGGTCAACGGCGTGACGAAATAGGTAAGCAATTCTTCTGATGTTGCTCCGAGCTGCTGGGCGCGAACGACGGACCAAACCGGGATGCGCGTATCACGAATGCAGGCGTCGCCGCCGCAGATGGTTGACGTTTGCTGGATCCAGCTTTTTTCGGTCGGTGATAGCTTGGCAGGCATAGCTCACCCCATCAACTCCCGAATCGGCTCCGTCTCGCTCACCAGGTGCGTCGGCCGGCCTTGCGGCGTGTAAACAATCTTGCCGGGGTCGATGCCGAGCTTGAGGTAGACCGTGGACGCGAAGTTCTCCGGGCTGTTGGTGCGGCCGACCGGGCTGTAGCCGCGCACGTCGGTGGCGCCGATGGCCTGATTACCCGGCGTGCCGGCGCCGGCGAAAAGGACCGACATCGAGTTCGACCAGTGGTCGCGCCCCGCGTCGCGGTTGATCTGCGGCGTGCGGCCGAACTCGCCGAGGGCGATCACCATGGTGCTGTCCAGCATGCCGCGCTGGTCGAGGTCTTCGATCAACGTCGCCACGGTCGCGTCCCACGAAGGCAGGCGTTGCGTCAGCGTGTTGAAGACGTTCGTGTGATGATCCCAACCGCCGTCGTAAAGGGTGATGAACGGCACGCCGGCCTCGACCAGGCGTCTGGCCAGGAGCGCACGCTGCCCGAACGGATTGCGGCCATACTGTTCGCGCACGCGGTTCGGCTCGCGATGGATGTCGAAGGCGGCCTGTGCTTCGCGCGAGCGGATCAAGTTGTAGCCCTGCTGATAGTGCTCGTCGAGCGCGTTGACCGGGTCGCCGGCTTCCTGATCGGCAATGCGCTGCATGCGATCGACCTCGCTACGGATCTCGCGGCGCGAATCGAAGCGCCCTTCCGACAAGCCACGCGGCAAGGCGACATCACGGACGCGGAAGTCGGTGCTGTTCGGGTTGTCATCGACGACGAACGGAGCATAGCGAGCGCCGAGGAAGTTCGGACCCCCCGAGCGCGACATGCTCGGCATCGAAAAGTATGCGGGCAGGCCATGCGGTGCGCCCCGCTCATGCGCGGTGACGGAACCGAGGCTCGGGTGGAAGCTGACGAACGCGCCGCAGCCGACCGGGATGCGCGGCGGTGCGCCGGTCATCATGTAGTGGTTGCCGGCGCCGTGGTTGCCCTGATCGTGACGGATCGAGCGGACAATGGCGGTCTTGTCGCTGATAGCGGCCAGGCGCTGCATGTGCTGCGAGTAGTAGACGCCGGTGGTGCGCGTCTGGATCGGCTGGAAGTCGCCGCGGATCTCGGCCGGGGCGTCCGGCTTGGGATCGAAGGTTTCGTAGTGCGTCGGCCCGCCGTCCATCCAGATGAGGATGCAGCTTCGCGCCGGCGCCGCGGAAGTACCGCTGGCCTGCGCTTGCAACCGCAGCATCTCGACAAAGCCCGCGCCGCCGAGAGCGGCCAGACCGAGCTTGAGGCAATCCCGGCGTGAGACGCCGAGGCAGTTTTTCTGGATGGTCATGAGGGGGCCCCCCGGTAGGTATTTCGCCAGTTCAATTATACACTTGTTTCACTCTTCTGTCGCCTTGAAACCGATACGGCGCTTCGGTTTGGGCTCCCCGGGCGGTGTCATCAACTGACGAATCGACGCGATCAATTGCCGGATCGCATCGTCGTGTGCCCCGACCTTCCGCTCCAGCTCGTTCAGTTTGCGGCCCAGGTCCTTGTGCGTCAACGCCAATTGCCGCAATTTGACGAAAGCCCGCACGACGAAAACGCTGACCTCCACGGCGCGGGGTGAGTTCAGCACGCTGGCGGCCATGATGGCGCCATGCTCGGTGAAGACGTAGGGGAGGTAGCGGCGGCCGCCGCGGCCCTCGTTTGAGATGCCAATTTGGCATCTCAAAGATCCAAATTCCTCACCCGTGAGTTGAAAACAGAAATCGCCAGGAAATCGTTCCTTGTTTCTTTTCACCTGCCGATTCAAAGTACCCGTCGGCACACCATAAAGGGCGGCCAAGTCGCTGTCAAGAATCACGGATTCGCCACGGATTTCGTGGATCAACGGCTCAATTTGATCGACCAAAATGATCGGGACGTTGTCGGCCATCGGCGGGCCTCTGACTTGCGGAAGCCATCCGCATCTTTGAGGTCACAATTTGTGACCTCGTAACACCTTAGCCGTATGAAGTACATCTTTGCAAAAATCGCCGTTTCGGGTACTTCTTGTGAGACACAAGGAGGTTTCTCTCATTACGGCGCTCGATGTATCTGTGGGACCGAGTCTCTCCGAAAAAGAGGCTCGGCA
>SXGT01173050.1_pt1 | contig 28011 bp, 43 predicted proteins | sample 3176221 | NCBI WGS metagenome assembly SXGT01 (sample SAMN11356862, study PRJNA531348) | freshwater metagenome | isolation source: freshwater sample F1-120 | place: China: Fuxian Lake, Yuxi | collected 2017-12-25
GCCACCGCCACCGCCGCCCCCGCATTTGTCCTGCGAACCGGCCGACACGCTGCCGCCCGACTGCCCATCAGCACCGGAGAGACCTGCCGCTCCGCCAGCACCACCGAGCGCCAGGGCAGTGGTACCGCCGGGCAGCCCATCAGTCCTGCTCGTGCCGCTCGCACCGGCATCGCCGCCGGACCCCGGAAGCGACGTCGTCGGGGCGAACCCAAACGTGGTGGAGATACCGCCCGGGCCGCCATGCACGGGCGATTGCGCGATCACAGGCCCGGTGTGCGGCGTGGTCGCCGCCTGGCGGATAAACGACACGTTCCCCGCGGTGCCGACCTGAATGTCCAGCGCGTCGACGCCCGTCAGATCAATCGATGAAGCGCGGTACGAGCCATGCAATCCGCCGGTGGCGCCTGACCCGGACTGCCCACCACCCACCAGAATCGCCGTGAACTCAACATGCGGCGGGACAGGCCAAGCGACAGTGTCAAACACGATCGTCGACACCGCATAGCCGTTGATCACAGCATCTTTGATGGCCTCGATGGTGTAGGTCAGTTCAGGCAGCGTGCCCGCGCTGCCGCCCCCGCCGAACCACGCGTTGACGATCGAGGCGATGACACCGACCGTGCCGGCGATGGCACTTTCAACGCCCGCCCCCAGGTTGCTCAGCGCCGCCGTCAAGCCCTGCACCATCTGCTGCGGCAACTCGGCCAACTCGACCTGGCTGACACTCGGGAAACCCGTGAAGATACCCGTGATCATCTGGAAGAACCTGCGGATCGGAGCGAAGACCGCCTGGATGGCCAGCAGCACCTCGTCGTTGCCGTCATAGTTGCCGAGGATCGCCTCGACCAGACGGACCAAGTGGCCGATGACAGGCAGGCCCTCGATGAACTCGAGAAGCAGCTGCGGGATGTCTTCAGGTCCGTTGATGTCGGCCGGGTCGGCGTTCGCGACCACGGAGGTGGCCTCGCCGTAGATGCGGGTCAGGATGCCGAACGGCGTGACGTCCAGCGCCGGGTTCAGCCCAGTGGACCCGTTCATGATGGACGGGAACCGTTCCACGGCGCGCGCTTTCATCGCCGTGCCGGACATGTCCTGCAGGTTGGAGGCCAACGTCTCCACAGTGAGCGCGCCCACGGGGAGGTTCGGCACGCCGCCCGGCGTGGTCACTTACGGACCGCCCGGGCTGCCGACTTGATGCGCTTGGGACACTTCGGTGCCTCCGCGGTGAGCGCCACGACCGGCTCCGCGCCGGTGTGCTGCGGCGGCGGCGGAACCTTGATCGACTCCTGCCGCACCCCATCGGTGATCCAATGCGGGGCGTGCACCGCATCCGGGTCGACATGCTCGGTCTGGCGGATACCGAGCGCCACCATCTGCGCGGCCAGGTCTCCGACGACCGGCTGCAGCATGTGCAGCGGCATCTCCGTAGCCGTCAGTAGCGCCGAAGCGAGGGCGCCCCCCACAGCCTTGGTCTGAGCGTCTTTGTCATCCAAGGGTGGGATCTTCTTAGGCACGAAGCTTTTCTCAATGACCTTGTCGGCCAGTGCCTTCGCCGCCTCGGGGGACAGCTCCGGCTCAGTCAGCACAGTGTCCGGTGCGATGTGCGGTTCGTCTACCACAGTCCGATCTCTCCAAATCCGCTCATGGCTTTCGCCGTCAACTCGGTCAACTTCTCGATGGCGTCCTTCTCGATGCGGGTATCGCCGAACTCCGATTCGATCGCCAATCCCGGGACACCCCAGTCGATGGTGAGCCGCCGGCAGCGGCGCACATACACGCGTGGCATCAGGTACTTCGATGTGCCGCCGACCCGGTCGCCGAGCCACCAGTGCCCGTGACCGTTGTCGCCGATCAGCCACGGGCTGGCGTTGGCCACCTGCAGCGTGAACGCGGTGTCCGGGTCGGTCTCGCGGCGGCGGGCCCGCAGGTCCATCACCGAGGACGCGGTGAACGCCTGCGTCACGTTGGTGCTGGTGGTCTCCAGGTAGTGCCCCCAGCCCTGCCGGGACACCCGCAGCAGCAGCGGCACACTCATGTAGGCCAGGATCGAATCCCGGTAGATCGGCTCCAGAAACGCGTTCAGCGCACCGCCGAGCGAGCCGACGTTGATGTTGACACCCGCGCCGAAGCTGATGATCGCTCCCAGGTTGTCGCCGAGCACGTCCCCGCCATAGTTGATGGCCGCCGCGATGAGCTCATTGACGCCAGGCATTGACTGGCCCCCGACCGTAATCCGGCCTGCCCCACCAGGACTCCGCGAGAACGTCGAGGTTTGGATGCCGGTAATATCGCCGTCCCGGTACACCACGTAGGGGTCTTCAGGCTGTGTGCCGAGGATGCCGGGCAGCCGGTAACCGGTCTGGTCGATCGTCTCCCCGGTGAACAGGTCGTAGCTGTCCTCCACGTTATTGGACAGCACACTCGCGAACGTCCTACTCAGACCGGTGAGCAGGTTGCCGCCCAGCGACGTGCGCCGGCGGAACCCGGACTTGTCGCGGATGCCGACCACCAGGGTGCCGTTGCGCCACCCGGTGCCGGCGCCGGGCCACGGCTCCGGGTCGCCCTTCAGCCAGCGCCGCAACTCCCACTGCATCTCCGCGTCTTCCAGGATCGGCGCGGCCACATCGAAGATCGACGTGCGGATGCTGCCGACCACCAGGGCCAGCGGCGCCACCGAGTCGAAGAAGTGCGGCTTGATGATGATCTGCGACTGCTGCCAGAACCCGCGGAACGCGTCAACGAGGGCCGGGATATTCCAGTTGGCCGGGTTGAGCAGCTTCAGCAGGTCGCCGATATCGATATTGGTGAGCTGCAACCGCAGCAGGTTCGCGGCCATCGTCAGCAGGATCGCGTCCGGGGCCTGCAGCAGCAGCATCCACGCCTTCGGCTGCTGAATCAGGCTGATCGGCAGAAACGGATTGCCCGCTGTGTGAACGTGTTTCAGTTCCTCGATGTCGTCGAGGAAGTAGATGACCACTTCGTCACCCTCGGGGCCCCGGATGACCTGGACACCGTTCTTCTGTCGCATCCGGCCGCCGATACGGGCGCCCATCGTCTCCACGATGATGTGAATGTTGCTGGTGCCGCGGGACTCTTCGTCGAGCGCCCAGAACGCCGCCCACGTGCGTCGCCTGTCGTCCAGGTCGATGGGCAACCGCAGCTCGATGAGGCCTGTCTCGTTGACGGTCTGCACGAGGTTGCCGGAGTTCTCGCCGTACACGGTTCCCCGGTAATTCCAGTCCCCGTCATAGAGCTTGACGCTGGGCCGGTCATAGGCCCGTTCGATGCGGTACTCGCGGATCTCCCGCGCCCACGCAACGAAGTCGTCGTGATCGGTGCCGGTGAATGGTTCGGCGTACGTGGCGGTCATTCCCGATGCCCGTCGCAGCGGTCGATCATGCCCACCTGAATGGGCCCGTCGTCGTAAAGCACGTACACCTGCGCTTGATAGCGGCTCGGCAACAGGCAAGTGTCACACCACAACCCCGTCGTGATAGCCCCCGCCACCAAGTGCATCCAGCGAGCCTCGGGTCGTACGCCAAGCCAGTCCGGCACGTGGTACTCGTCGGGTGCGGTCTCGTCGTCCATCATGCCTCTTCCAAACCGCTTTCGGCCGACCAGAATCGGCGTTGCCGCAAGCTGGCCGTGACGCCTGCCGGGCCGTTGCAAATCACCGGCATCAGCACCGGGTCATCGGAGGTGCCGGTGTAGGGCGGCACCATGTAGACCGGCTCCACACCGTTGAACAATCCGGCCGCGTTGGACAAGTCGGCGTTGACGTAGGTGTCCATGAACGGGTCGGACATCACCGACAGCAGCTGTGTCAGTTCGGGTGTGACGATCATGCGCGTTGCGTCCTCGCCGGCCGCACGGTTCCACTTGCGTTCCTGTCCAAATGAAAAGTCGGGGAACTGCCACCGCTGGGCCGGGTCGAATGCCCACTCGATCCAGAGCGGCTGGTCGGTGGGATTCCACACGTCGAACCATCCGATGTTGTCGGCGTACTTCGTGGTGAGTGTGGGCTGGGTTTGGAATGGCGGGATGCCCGCGGCGTCAAGGTTGGCTTTCGAGCCGGTGAGGACGCCGTTCACACCGTTGAACACGACGGTGAAGTTGCTTGCGCTGCTCGATGTCGCGGCCGTGCCGGTCACCGCGACCTTCCCGACGCCCACTGTTGGGAGCGCTTCCAGCGCGGCCCTAATCGTTGCGGCGCTGGCGGTGTAGGGCATGTTCGGTGTGGTCGCACCATTGAATGTCAGGGGGAACGTGCCGCCCCATGCGCGCACCACGAGGTTGAATCGGTCGTCCGGGTTGGTCCACTGCGAGATGTCCTCGGCACCTTCATACATCGGGTTGACCGCCAACGCCGACACCACCGCATGGATCACCTCGTCGATGTCGGCGTCGAACCCTTCCTCGGTGGTGTAGAGGATCTCTTTGGCCAGGCGCAGGATCAGCGACCGCGGGCCTGACGGGCCGTCCCAAGTGCACTTCACCTTTTTGAAGTTGCCCGGGGTGCCCCACAGGCGTTGGAACCGTGGCCGCGACGCGGGTGTCAGCCAGAACGGCAGCACCGGCTCCCGGATCGGTACCTGCTCGCCGACAATCCGGCCGCCCGTCTCGAATGCGCCGGACTGGGTGCGCAGCTTGAACGCAGTGTCGTACATGCCCTGTGGGTCGACATCGAGGATGATGTCGTCGTTCAGGTAGTGGTCGTTGGCCGCCGACGCGGTGATGACGTCCTGATAGGTGTGGTCCGACGTCGTTTCCAGCGTGATGGTTGCGACTGGCATCAGTACCTCGACAATCTTGCTGCGACCCGCTCACGCTCGACGCGTTGCGCCTTCACGAACGCGTCTTCGGTGTCCCGGGCTTGGATGTTGTAGGTGGGGCCGGGAGCTTGTCCGGCCCGGGTGCCGTGCGTGTTCCCGGCGTTGTCTGGTGGCGCTACCGCGGCGCCCACAGGCTTCAGAGACAGGGGCGCCATGCCGCCGTCCCCGCCGATGCTGATGCCACTGAGCAACGTCGACGCCGCGTTCAGCCAGCCCGGCGAGTTCCCGGTGCCGAACACGTCCAGCACCGACGACACCTGACCGCCGACCGCTGCGCCCAACGCGTCACCGAATTCGAAAGTCCGCACCGGCGAGCTCGGTGACACCTGCGACGAGAAACCCATCCCGTCCAACGCCATCGACGCCAACCCGGAGAACGACGACGGCAGTTTGAACCCCAGCGGTGTGCCGCCGCCTTGGGCGCCGCCGGTGGTCGAGCCCGGGGTAAACGTGCCCTTCATGACCTCGTCGCGGTCCGCGCGCGCGTCGGAGGCCTCGCGCTTCGCCTTGTCCAGCTCGGCTTGCGCCGCCTGGCGCTGAGATTCCTTGGCGTCGGCGTCGAGCTCCTTGATTTTCAGCTCGGCTTGGCGCACACGCTGATCCGCGTCGGCGACCTTCTGGTCTGCCTCGCGTACAGCCTTGCCGTCCGGCGCGGTGTACGTCCCCAACTCTCCGTTGGGGCCGATACCGATCGACCCGCCGCCGGATCCGCCGCTGCTGGCGCCGAACCCCGAGAAGCTGCCCGCCTGCCCCTCGCCGAACATCGTCGGCAGGAACATGCGCTTATCGAACTGCGGGCTGTCCGCGCCGGCCGCATTAGCGCCGAGCGTGAAGACGCCGTTCTTGCCGCCTGCCTCCGCGTTGGTGCCATCGGACAGGGTCATGGCCATGTGGCCGTCGTTCGGGTTGGGGCCGCGGTCATACCAGCCGACCGAGATCTGCCCCGGGCCGCCGATGCCCGGCTGGAATCCGGCCGCCGACAGCCACTCTTCCGCGTTCTTCGTCGTCATCAGACCCGTCTCCGGCAGGCCCAGCGCGCGGGCGATGACACGGGCCGCCATGCCCGAGCAGTCCGTGCGGTTGCCCTGGCTGTACGGGGTGCCGGCCAATGCCTCCGCTGCGGCGACGTCGGGGCCTACAGCGCCGCCGTCAGCGAACCGGCCGAACGCGCCGGCCAGCGCAGCGGCGCGCAGGCCCTCCACCTGACCATGCCCACCCACGGCCTCCACTTCCTCGGCCGTCCAAACGTGCTCGCCGTTGGACGCCCAGATCGGGATGATGTCCGACTTCGGGCCACCAGGGCCGGTGATCGACCCGCCGTCCTTGCGTCCACCACCCACAGGCCGGCGGGTCTCACCCGCAACAGCGGGCGTGAACGACGGCGACCGCAACTGATCGGGCGAAATCACCAGGCCAGTAGCGTCTTTGAAGGTGACGATCGCGGTGACGTCGATGTTCTTCCCGCCCGGCAGTGCCGCCATCGCCTGAGCGACGTTGTTGATCTGCGCCTGCGCGTTCTGCGCGCTCGCCGCGGTGCCGTTGGCCTTGGCGTCGAAGTCGTGCAACGCCTCCGATCCCTCGATGATCCCGGCTGCGACAGCGCCGATGCCATCACCGGCGCTGTGGAAGCTGTCCGACAAGGTGCCGAGGTCGTCCTGCGCGGCGCGCAGGTCACCCGCGAAGCCGTCCATGCCGAGCGCGTCGGCCACCGTGGCCGCACCGCCGACCATCCCCTCGAAACCGTCGAGCATGACGCCAACGCCGTCACCCACGACGCTCACCATCTGCCCGAAAGCGCCGATGACGCCGCCCACCACCAGGCCGATGGACGCGCCGAACTCTGCGCCTGCGTTGGCCGTGGTGAGGAAGAAGTTCGTGATGTCGCCCTGGTGGGTGATGATCCCCTCGGCGATATCGGTGACGACAGGTTCGAATGCTGTCGCAAGGGTGTCCTGCATCCCGCCCATCGCGCCTTCGATCGCGCGCTTGGCGGATTCGACCGTGCCGGCCGCGTTGTCGCCCGCGGTGGCAACCATCGCGCTCGCCGCCCCGGTGAACCCCTGCATCTGCTGCTCTGCGTTATCAAGCCCGCGCAGGAACTCGGGGATCTTCGCCTTGTCGAGGTCTTCCAGGGGGGTGCCGAATAGCGCGATCGCGGCGGCGGCCTGCTGGCCAGCGTCGGGGATGCGGAGCAACCCGTCGATGACCTGATCGAACTGCCGGGCGGCCTGGTCGCCGCCTGCCAGCAGGTTGTTCGCGACATCAGCTCCGGCGAGGCCCATCCCGGCGAGTGCGTCCTGCACAGGCTTAGCGCCGATATCGGTGGCCAGCAGCGTGAATTCCTTCAGCGCGTCGCCAACCTTGTCGATCGCGATCTGGCCGCGCGGAGCGTTCTTCACGATGAGGCCGAACACCTCATCCAACGAGAAGCCAAGCGAATCAGTGAACGTCGCGTACTCGTTCACCACATCCGGCAGCTCGTCACGCATCGCGGCCGGCACCCGCTGGTAGGCCGTCACCATGGCATCGAAAGCAGTCTCGGCGTCCGGAGCGAGCCCGTTGACGATCAAGTTCTGCGCCGTCGCGATCGACTCGGAAACCTCAGTCCCGAACACGTCCCGGAACGTGAGCGCCTTCGCCGTCATGTCCTCGATGACCGCGGTCGGGGCATCCTTGCCGAGAGTGCTTGCCACATCGGCCATCGCGGAATTCACATCGCCGAGCGACTCGCCGAAGTTGTCCGCGTACACACGCCCCGACGACGCGCCGAACCGTGCCGCTTCGCTCTCGCTGAGGCCGAGCTGCGCAGCGACACGGTCCGATGCAACCTCACGTTGCATCCCGGCCATCACTTGCTGACCGATCAGGCCGCCGACCGCGAGCGCTACTCCGGCCGCCGCGGTAAGCCCCACCCCGATAGGCCCAGCCTTCGTGCCCAGTGCTGCGATACCACCGGCGAAGCCGTCGAGGAACCCACCTCCGGCATCCGAGCCCGCCGCACTCGACCCACTGGCCGCGTCCTGCTGCGCCCGTTCAAAGTCGGCGAACGCGTCCTTGGCATCCCGAAGCGCCCGGTTGTGGTCGCGCTGCGCTTTCTCCTGCGCAGCGATCGCACGCTCATACCGGGCACCCGACGTGATGCCCTTTTCCCGCAGATCCTGCAGCGCCGCCTCCGCGACCTTCAGTTTCCCGGACTGATCGGCAGCCTTGTCGTACAGCTTCGAGTACCCGTCAAGAGCCCGCTTCACGTCGGCCTCGCCGGCCTTCATGCCGTCTGCGACGCCCGCGCTCCACTTCTTGCCGCCCTGCTTGCCTGCGACGGCGAGCGTGCCACCGAGCTGCTTGTCAACCGCCGCGGTGAAGCCGTCGAGTGACGGGATGAGTTGTACTGCGGCATAACCGATTGTCGTTGTCATTCAGGCATCACCCCCCAATCCCGTATTTGCGCTTGAGCTTTCGGTACTTCTCCCGCAGCTCGACAACCCGTGCACGCTTCTTTCTGTTGCGCGCCTGCAGTTCGATCGCAGCGCGAACCGGATGCTCTTTATTCGCCAGCAGAGACCACAGGTCGGCGATGAAGTGTTCTAGCCGTGACAATGGCGGTTGGCCATCGTTCATTGCCCGCACCGTGGCCGATTCAGGCGGAAGCTGTTCCACGAGAACCTGCACCCGGCGGCCAGACAGCGTGCCCCGGTAGAAATCGAGCAGATCGATCCGGTAGAAACGCAGCAGATCAGCCTCTATCGCGTCGCCGTGTTGATCGAGCAGGCGACAGAGGTCAGCTATTTTCCCGAGGCAGCCTTGAGTTTGTTGCCCAGCTCGTCGAGGTCGCCGTCCGTCGCGCCAGCGGCAAGCAAGCGTGCCCACTGCTCTTCGCCGATCATCGCCTTGGTGCCGCCGTAGTTGTCACCCGCGCGGTAGAGGTCGATCGCCGCGAGCTTGATATTGCCTTTGAGCGGCAGTTTCAGCGTCACGCCGCACTGCTCGACGAGCACGTAGCCGTCTTCCGCTTCGGCCTGGCGCGCGGCCTCGGAAGGCGACGATGCCGCCGCCTTCCGAGGCCTACGGGCCGGTGTCTTCGCCGCGGTCACGCGACACCCACGGTGCCGCCGGTGCCGGTCGCCGACACGGTGGGGACCGGGGCGGTGAACGTGGCGACCAGAGGCCCGCCGGACGGGCCGACCACGGTCACGCCGGGGGACGGGAGGGCCGTGACAGTCGGCAGCAGCCGCAACGCCGACTGCAGCGCCGTCTGGGTCTTCGTGGTGATCGTCGCCGAAGTGTCCGCGCCCACGGTCACTGTGTACTCCGTGACGGCCGGGTCGATGGTGAACGTCTTCACCACGTCATCGGTCGAGGCGTCGACGATCTCGAACACGTCGCCTTCCGCGTTGGCGGTGTGGTGAACCTTCATCTCGGCCCACCACTTCTCGCCGTCGATGATGCCGCTGGTCCCGGACAGCTCCACAGGCGCCGGGGTCAGCTGCACCCACACGGTCGCCCGGTCCTCGTCGACGAACCGGTACAGCACGTAGATCTGCACGTCCTTCGGGATGCCGACCCGCTTGGACGTCGAGCCGGGCAGCACGATCTTGTTCGTCACCGCGTTCCGCTCCAGGGCGGTGAAACCGGTGACCAGGGTGCCCTTCTTCAGCTTCACCCGGAACCGGGGGTGCCCGAACGCGTCGTACGGCTTGACCTCGATTCCGGGCGTGATGGGGATGCCCTTCGCGTCGTCGATCAGGCCGGAGAACTCCCAGCTGAGCGCGGACAGGTCGGCGGTCGGCTCAGTCGGGATGAACGGCGTGATGTCACCGTTCGGCACAGCGGACTTGAGCAACAGCCAGACCTCGGCCTGATCCGGGATCAGGGTGTTGTCGGCATTCACTACGGGTGCGGTCATGCGTGTTCCCTCCTTCAAGGGCATTCGGGATTGCCCTTACGGGCCAACAGACCTCACCCGGGTTCGGGTGAGGCGGATCGTGCGCGAGACGCGCCGGTTACTGCGGTACTGCGGTGCGGGCGCGGGCCCGCACGGTGAACGACGCCAGGTCGCCCCTGGTCTTCGGATCGCGGGATTCGAGAATCCCGGCCCCGGGGAGGACCGCGGCGATTCCGGGGATGCGCTGAGTGAGCAGTCGCGGCAACGCCGCGTGCACGAAGGTGCGGTCACGGCCTGACGTCCACGAGGTGACGCGGATCGTCGGCGAGGTAGCCACCGGCCACATCGACAGCGGGTCGCCATCGTCAGCGACCACCAGGACCGGATCCGATCCCAACGCCCAGTTGGGCGGCAGCTCCAGCGTCACGGACAGCGCCGGGAACCGCGCTGCCAGAGCGTCTTTGAGCCATTCCTTCAGTAGGTAAGCCACGTCGACCGGCTCGCGGTCACTCACTTCGGCCGAACTTCCAGGCCGGCCGCGGACACCGCGCGGGTCAACGCCCCGTCCTTGGCCTGCTGGTAGGCCGGGACCGTCACCGAGGCTGCGGCGCGGTCAGTGGTGTACGGGGTTACCTCTGCATCGTCTCCGGCCGCGGACGCGACCCGCTGGGCCAGAGCGTTGATGTGTGGTGCCGCAATCTCTTTCAGCAACTCGGATCCGCCCTTGTAGTTCAGGCGGAAGTTCGATTTCGCCATCAGCCCTGCCCCCTTGTGCACAGTACTTCCAGGCCGCCCGGAGCGTCCTCGGACAGCCGCCAGTCGTTGACGATGACCCGGAACCGTTCGCCACGCACAGTCAGCTCATCGGCGTTCACGATGTCGGTGCCAATGGGGAAGTAGACGGTGCAAGCGATATCCTCACCGCTGCGTGCGCGTTCCGATCGATCCGAGCCGCCACCGGGCGCAACTGCAATCGCCATGAGGGACAACGGCGGTTGCTCAGCGGTGAGCTTGCCGTTCTCGTCGCGACCGCCGCCCCGGTGCCGGGTCACCGGTTCGTTCGCGGCAGGGAAGCGATTACCCGCCATCGTTGCCCCACAGAGGTCCCGACCCGGTTAAGACGGCCCCGCAGTCGCAGAACGTCGCCCCGAGATTGATTGCGCACGTCTCGGCGTGCTGCAGGGACGATCCGCCGGCAGTGTCGTAGCCCCAGGCGCTACGGCCGCCGCCGTCTGTGGCACAGATCTTCTGCAACTGCTCGATCTCCGACGGCCAAAACAGCGATCGCCGCGGTTTGGTGGTGTCGAAGGACTCCGCGTACTGCCGCTGGAAAGGGCCGACGGTGTCGGTCTCACTGACCTGACTTCGGCCGCCCTGACCCGATTCGTTCCACCGCAGAATGGCACCCCGCAGGACTGCCTTCGCCGCAGCGGCTTTCTTCGGGTCTAGCTCCGCGTCACCGAGGCAGGGCGCGGCCTGTTCGGCCAACGCCAACGCATCGGCGATCATGGCGTTCGCCTTGGCCTCGGTGAGGTCCGGTGCGAACGGCGTGAGATCGGCCAGTGTGAGCGACACCGCCGGCATGTCTGAACCCCTCCCTGCTACTTGCGACCGCGAGCGGCGCCAGCGGACTTGTTGGCGGCAGTCTCGGCGTCCAGCCACGCCTTCACGTCGGCGACGTAGGACTGTTCGGCGTCCAGCCACTCCGCCACGTCGGCCCGGTACCAGTCCTCGGCGTCCAGCCAGGCCGCGAGGGCGGCCGGGTCCAGACCACCATCGCCGCCCCCAACGGGCGTGTACCCACCGAGACGCTCCGCAAGATCGGCCGGGATGTCGACGACCACCCCGACCTCGTTGGTGTAGCGAGGCATCAGGCCACCGCGTCCATGATCTTGGCGAAGGCGAGCTTGTCGGCGATGCCCCAGCCGTAGATGACCTCGGACCGGAACGCGACCTGGTTGTTGCGCTGCAGATCGCCCTGGCCGTCGGGGTCGCCGTACTCGATCATCTTCAGACCGATGGCGCGCTGGACACCCCAGCGGATCGCGGAGAAGTCGCCGACGAACCCCTTGATGTTCGTCGGAGCCGCCGCGACACCGACCGCGCCGACTGTGTCAGAGACCGAGGTGTTGTGGTTCTCCAGGCGGCCGGCCGGGGCGGTGGCGTAGGTGAGATCGGAGTACATCTTCGGCCCGATCGGATCGCCGTTGGCCCCGACAGGAGTGCGAACGCTGCCGAACCGAGCTGCCAGCGTCGTGTCCAGCGCGAAGTCCTTCGGCATGAACCGATTGCCGAGGACCAGGGCGTCGGCCGCGTCCAGATTGATCTGGGGCGCGTCGCCGGGGGCGATCTCCACCGAGTTCGTGGTCTGGGACAGGCACTCGGTCATCGCCGCCACCGCGGCGCCACCGGTGGGGTTGATCCCGTGGTACACACCGAAGTCCAGCGCACGCGAGAGTGCGGGCTGGATTAGCTCGAGGATCTGCTCGATCGCCTCCAGCTGGCCGTCCTCATCGGCGAACTTGACCTCATCGGTCCACCGCACCGTCTTGTGGAACTTGAACGGCTTCGTGGTCTTGACGGTGGGCACGATCGTCGAGGGACCCTTGTTGGCACCTTCACCGACGTACTCGGCTTCACCGATGTCGAAAGTCATGTACTGGCCGGTGCCGAACTTCATCGGCTCCGACGCCGACAGGGTGGCGATCGAGGACCCGAACTTCACCTTGCCCAGCCACGGATCGAGGATCTCGTTGGGAAGGCTGAGCTGCGAGCTATTCAGTGGTGCCATGGGGATGTCTCCTTAGGTGTTGGTGCCGAACAGATCGCGCGCGAATTCGCGTAGGCCACTGTTGGTTTCGGCTTTGGTGTTTGCGCCCTCGCCGGGCACTCGGTTCTTGCGCTTACTCTTGTCTGATTGACCCAGCAGCCGATCGACCTGCTTGATCAGCAGCTCGGGTTCGGTTGCGGTGAGGAACAGTTCGGCATCCTCGGCGTCGATCTTGTGGCGCGCGATCAGATGCACCTTGAGCGCTTCGGCAACCTTGGCCGGCACGCTCGCGACCTCAGCCTCGGCGGCCTTGATCTTGTCGGCATCCTTTTCAGCCTGCGTTTTCTGGGCGTCCTTGAGTTCGCCCAGTTCCTTAGCCGCCGCGGCATTGGCCTTGGCGCGGCTTTCCTGTTCGCGCGCTTTGGTTTTCCAGAAGTCGACCGTTTCGGTCGGCTTGGCACCTTCTGCGCCCTCTGCCCCCGGTTCGCCCTGGTGGCCCGTTTCGGTACCACCAGCTCCGCCATCCGCCCCTCCGCCGCCGCCACCGGCCCCGCCGTCTTCGGAAGCTCCGAAGATCGGCCAGACGATTCGGCCACTGCGCGGCATGACTGCGAGGGCTCGCAGTCCTGTGCGGGGATGGATGGGCAGCTGCTCGGTGCAATCAGACATGTTTGCGTTTCTCCCGTTTCGGGTTGGACCCCGGCCGTTGCGGTCAGGGGACAGTTGTGTGGATCAGGCCGTGGCCTGGTCGGCTGCGGCCGCCGTTGCCGGGGGCGGCTTTTGGCCCATCGCGCGCTTGATCTGTTGATCGGTGAGCCCCATCAGCTCCAGGCCGACTTCGGTCTCGGCGAGCCACGGAACCGCGGCGACCTGCTTGGTTCCGGCGTCGGCGGCAGCGGCGCGGGACAGGTAGGCCGGGGATCGCCATTTGGTGTCGATGGTGGCCCATTTGTCGGGGATCTCGTCGAGGTCGTTTTTGATGGCCAGTGCGCGGCGCATGGTGCGGCGCAGGGCCGGTGACCAGTCGTCGGTGGCGCCTTCGGCTTCGGCGATGAGGTGCTTTTCGGCGTTGTCGGAGCCGTCGGCGGTGGTGCTGTTGGTCCGGGCCTGGACGCCGAGCGCGGACACCGGAAGGTCGGTCTCGCCAGCGAAGTCGTTGGCGGCCTGCTGGAACAGCTCAATGTGGGGCTGCGGGCTGGCCTGCTGGAATTGCTTCACGTCCGCGCGTGCGAGCTTTGGATCGTCGGCCTCGTCGTCGTCAGGGACGCCCTTGATGCGGCCCATCATGACCTGCCAGACCGGTTTCGGGTTTCCGTTGTCGTCGTCGAAGACGCTCATGTCCGCGCCCAGCATCCACATCTCCGGGTAGGAGAAGATATCGGCGTGGCCTTCCATGCGGATCAGGGTGCGCAGTGCGCGGTCGTGGATAGCCATGACAGGTCGCGAGATTCGCGATGATCCGAATGGCCGGCCGACGCGCGGCTTGTACACGAGTGCCTCAGCTGGGACTCCCCAGCTGTGGTCCTGGCGGTCCACTTCCCACTTGCCGCTGTCCTTTTTGGCGGAGATCGTTTCGCCGTCGAGGTAGAGCGCGAAGGCCGAGGGCTTGCCCTCTTTGTCGCGCTCGTGGATGGACAGCAGGTTGTCGAGCCGACGGGTGCGGGGATTCCAGTCGCCGATCGCATTCATCGCGTCCTTGACGTGGATGAGGGAGGCGGGTTCGTCGTCTTGGCCGGTGGTGTTGATCAGGTAGGCGGGGCCGTGAATGAGGGATGAGACGACACCGTTGGACGATTCGGCACCGAAGAAGTTGTCTTCCCAGACTTCGCGGTAGCCGAGGCTCACCAGGTCGCCGTCTGGCCAGATGTAGCTATCGAGGTTGCAGCGCCGGGCCAGGATATCTACGGCCTTGGCCGACCAGCCAAGGACGATGCCGAGTTTGAAGTACTGCTCGGGAACCACACCGGACCCGAACCGGCGGGTGGCGTGGCGCCCGTCGTAGTAGCAGGCCCGCAACCAGTTGCGCGGCTGCCGGGCGTGTAGGTCGGCCAGCAGGTGATTCAGCAGTGCGTTCTCGTCGGAATCGAGCCCCTTGATGCGTAGGCGCGGCGTCGTCGAGGCCGTCACCGTGTCGTCTGCCCGTAAGTAGCGACGACGATCCGATTGTCGGGATACGCCAACATCAGCGCCAGCGTGAGCACGTCAGTGCGGGTCACAGGACCACCCCTCTCCTTCGTCGGCCGCCGTTCTCTGGCGGCGGTGCGTACTTCTCTGTGGCGCCCAGAAGCGCGAGCGTGCAACCGACCACCGGGTGGATGACGGAGGTGGAATCGCGGCGGTCATATCCCCAGCCGCCAGCATCGGAGATGTTGCGTTTCCGTGCACCGTTGAGGGCGTTGGTGACCGCCGTCTGGCCTGCGTGGGTGAGCATCCGGCCGCTGGCGTTGCCACGGGTGGCGAACAGTAGGCAACCCTTGGCCATGTCACGGCCTGTGGTGCGTCGGACCTTGACCTTGCGCGCTTTGAGCCCGGGGATCATCTGCGCGGCCGGTGAGAGGTCATCGATGAGAACCTCGATGCGACGCCCGGCGGTCATGACCAACCAGTTCATTGCGGCGTTGACATCTGTTCCGGCCCAGACCTCTTCGACGTGGGCGGACTCGCCTTCCATCCAGCAGGCATCCACTGAGATCGCCATGGCGTGAGACATGTCGACGGCCAGGGCGTCCGGCGGGGTGTGCTCATCGGGCCCGACATCGACCAAGGTTTTCCACTGGCTCTTGCCGATGATGTTCAGGTGGGCGCTGATCTTGTCCCAGATGCCGAAACCTTCGCGGCGGAAAGCATCGTCGCTGAGCACTTTTCGCATTCGGCGGATGGCGCGTTCGCCAGTGCGGTGCGGATAGGACATGTTCGCTTTGCGGAGCTGGTCGCGGTCATCGAGGTCGGCGTCCTCGTCGGCCGACATTTCGATGTAGAGCGTCAATTCATTGCTGACGCCGTGTACGGACGGGTTTTTCTCTTCTGACCAGGTCAAGCTGACGGAATCGAGAGCCTCTTGACGCATCCTGGAGAACACTTCGCCCGCATCGGTTGGCCGAGGTGGGGTGCCCATCATGAACAACAGCGGGTTCGCGACGGTGTTCATGGTGGGGATCAGGTCGTCCATGGCGCGCTCGGTGACCCGCTGAACTTCGTCGAGGATCAGCACACCAACACCGGTGAAACCCAGGCCGAAGCCGCTCTCCCTGGCCCCGAAAAGGATTCGAGACCCGTTGCGTAGGTGAATGCCCTCGTCGCCGTGGGAGTCCGAGATTCTGTCGACGTGCGGGAAACACTTCGCGCCTTTGGCCATGGCCTTCATCGAGTCGAATGTCTCGCGGGCGGTCTTGAAGCGGTGCGCGGTCCAGATCACCGTCAGGCCGGGGAAGATCAGGGCCAGGGCGAAGACGATCGCGCCGACCAGGTAGGTCTTGCCGACCTGGCGGGGAATCGAGATCACGATGGTGTCGGCGGCGTAGAGGCCCTCGGCGTTGAGCGAGAGGATCAGTCGGCCGGCGCCGTCTTGCCAGTTGTCGAATCCCCACCCAAGGTTGGCGCAGGTGTCGCGAACCTTCGGCCAAGCCGTCGAGACGATGCCCGCCGGTTGGATCAGGTGGCGGGCGCCCTCAGATAACCGAGGAGTCCCAGAGCTCATTGGCTGTGGCGGCGATCGCCGAGTTGGTGCCGCCGGCCACTGCGTCGCTGGCCGCGTCGAGTGCGGCGATCTCGCGGCCTATGTCGATCTGGCGTTGCGTCAGGGCCGACAGTGCGGTGGCGCTGGTGCGCGGATCGTCGAGTGCGCGGGCCACACGTGCCCGCATGGACACCAGCCGGGTGCGATCGACCGGTTGACCGTCCAGGGAGGCGATCTCGCGGAATAGGTCGATCTGGCGCTTCACCAGAGCGGCCAGTGCGGTGGCGTTGGTGGCGGGGTCGGCGATCGTGCGCGCGACACGGGTACTGATCGCGAGCAGCTGCTCACTCTCGCTGCCCGTGGCGGCTGCGGTGAGCACCGAGGCAGGCTGATCGGCCGCGCCCGAGGAAGTCGGAGGCACCGGTGACGACGGCACTGTGCCGTCGTCACGCACGAGCGTCAGGTGGCGGACGGGAGCGGTAAACAGCACGTGATCCTTGGGTGCGCCAGCGGCCCGGCAGTCTCGGCACTGCGCCTCTCCCCCTGGAAGGGAGCCTTTACCCCTCCACAGCAGTCGTCCGCATCCTGAGCAGGGAAGATCGGGGTGTCGTGCCATCTTGATCACCTCCAACATGCCGTCATCGAAAAACAAAGAAAGACGCGGGGAGAGAAAGCCGCCCTACCCGAGGGGCGGGCTGGTGTTGCCCCCGGGTCGGCCCCCCCTGGGGGGAGGATGTCAGTCGAACGACGCGAAGTCATCGAGCGTGATCGGTGGCGGTTGCCATCCAGGCGGGTGCTTGATCAGATGCTCGTCGCGCTCCAACTGTTGGAGCATGGCCAGGCCTGCGACCAGTGCGGGGTGCTCGTTGTTGGTGCTTATCAGTACGTCCAGCCGAAGCGAACGCGGTTGCGATCGAACGCGTCGAGCGTCTGAAAGAACTCATCCTCGACTTGCACAGCGAGAGTGTGCCAGTCGTTCATGCGCGCGCCGAGCTACCGACCCTGAGGATCTCGCCACCGGTCGAGTACAGCGCCGGTTCCAGCTCAGCGCGCACCTCATCAGACAACGGCCAGGCCGAATCATCGACCAGCACCATGTCGATGACGAAACCGCGAGCCGCACAGTGGTGCTGGATGCTGCGCGGTGAAGCGTGCAACCTCGCCCCGAGACCCTTACCTATCGACCTTGCCCGCTCCAGCGTGTCAGCGATGACCATGACCTTGCCTGCACTGGGCGGCCGGTGCGCCACGATGTGCTCCACTGCGGCGGCGGACCACTGGACAGGGAACTGCGGGCGTACGTTGAGGACTGGCTGGCCCATCTCGTTGAGCGTCGCCGCCCGGTCGGCCTTGAATGCGACCTCGCCTTCGAGCACGGTGGTGCATCCATCGACCGGGCACGGGTGGGTGAACCTCATGAGGTTCATCTCCAGGTTCGGCATTCGTGGTCAGTCCTCTCCGTCGTCGACAGCCTCGGCAGTGCCGGCGGGTGGATCTCGCCACCACTTGCGGTCGGTCACGAAAGTGACGCCTGCCTGGTAGGTCAGCTTGTTGGACTTGGCCCGGTTGCACTTGCGGTGGCTGGGGACCTTGTTGTCCAGCGTGTCCGGTCCGCCGGCGTCGAGCGGCACGAGGTGGTCGAGCTGGAAGCTGAGCGGGTCGAGGTGGTCGGCCTCGTAGTTGATCGGCTCCTGGCAGTGGTAGCAGTCGGGGTGCGCACCGTATGGGCTGGGCGGTAAGCCCAGCGCAATGATGCGTCGATGCTGGTCACGGGTGGTGGTGTTGCGGCGATTGCGCGAGGTCCTCATCGGTCTGAGCTACCCGGCTGCGGGCATGACTCACCGACGCGGGACAGTGTGCCCGATCGACCGGGGTAATTCACGGACGCTTGTCGCGGTCGGCGTGTCACCACCGTGATTCGACCTCGACCATGAAGTGGCCCCAGATGTCGGCAGGCGATTGAGTTATCGCCATCGCCTCGTGGACACTCCGCTCAATGACTTCCTCAGAAACCCCTGCTCGCATCAGGTCAATGACAGTCCAGATCCAGGTGCGAGGACGGGGTGCGACAGACGTGGCCTGCCTGCCTTCCTTGTCGATATAGCCAGACTGGTGAGGCTTTCGATCGCCCCATAATGATCGAGCCGCTGCCAGATCTTCATCATTGATCTGGATCAGCTGACGATGGCCGGCCTTCCAGGCAGCGTCGTACCAGAGGGGTTTGAACCATCTCGTGATGGTTCGGGTGGCCTCATCGATCTGCTGGATCGCGGACCGCCGCGCCGCGTCTTCCGAGGCATCATCTCTAGAATCTGGGACCGCCGAGGACGCTGGCGGTCCCTGTCCTGCCACTTCGCCCCTGCCCCTGGCGAGCTGCTCCTCAGCGGCATAGGCCCGAGCCCACCCGACCCGCCGCGACCTCTCAAGATCCGCAATCAGCACATCCAGCGCAGACCGACTGAGTGAGACCGTTTCATCTTCGTTTGCTTCAGCCATCGGCTCAGTCTTCCCCATCCAGGCCCACGTGGCTTGAATGATCAGGAGGTTCGTTGTTGCGCATGTAGTCGGCCCATCGAGCTGCTCGACTGGAAGCGTTGTGGTGTTGCTGCGCAGCTGCTTTCGCAGCATCGATCGCGGGACCTCCGCCGTAGGCGCGGTACAGCTCCAGCGGTGGCTTGCCGTTGCCCGGATAGAAACCGCACAGCACTGATTCGCCGGCGCCGGCCATGTATTCCATGACGGCCACGTTGTACTCGCCGTCGAGCTGCGGCGCCTCTGCGCGTCAGTGGGCACTGACACTGTCGCCCGTGTCGACGTGGCTGACTTCGGTCCAGGTGAGTTCGTCACTCACTGTGAAACTCCCTCCGGTAGCGGGATTCCCGCCTCCGTGGCGAGTTCCATGAGTTGATTTGGCGCCCAGTGATATCCGCAGTTCTGGCAGGTGCAGCCGTACTCGGCTGACGCTTGCAGCGCGTAGGAGTAGACCAGCGCGCCACCGCCGTCGCGGCGTTCGACGTATTCCACACCGCAGGCCGGGCAGGGCACGGTGATCTCTTTGACGTGTTCCAGGTTGATCAGCCGCTCAATGTCGTCGGCGTAGCGGGTGAGCTTGCGGGTGATCCACCGGATCTGGTCGATGTCGTCAACCGTCCAGGCCCGTGCGGTGAGTGCTCGCAGGCGCGTGTTGGTGTGGCCGGCGCAGCCATAGGGCAGGGCGTCGATGAAGGTGTCCAGCGATCGCTTCACATCGGCGGCCTCGATCCACATCGGCGGCCGGGACCTGGCGGCGCTGCTGGCGGCGTTGCTTCTGCAGCTGTCCAGGGCCTGCCACAATTGCGCATAGAGGCCCGGGATCTCCAGGTAGGTGTTGTTGATGTAGCTCAGTGAGTCGTCAATGAGGCGGTGGACCGCGGCCTGCAGTTCGTTGGTGGCGAGCAGCAGGTCCATGCCGCCGCGGCGCCGAGGCCGCATCGGGAGACCGTTGGTGGCGTTCTCAGGCATCGGTTCGGTCCTCCGGGTCTCGTTGCGATCGGGTGTTCGGCGGTGGTGTGCCGCGGCCGCGGCAGGGTGTCATTCGGGCGGTGCCGTTCGGGTGCCGGCAGAACGACCAGGCGGGTGCCGCGCAGTCTGGGCAGTCGATGTCCATGCGCGCATCCGCGTAGGCGTCGATGACCGGTCCCGTGGCTGGTCGTCGCCGTCCTGGCCCGTAGTACTTCGGGGCGTCGTAGTCGTCGTCCAGGGCGTCAGCTGGCATGTTCGATCCTCGGGACTCCAGGGTGATCGCACGGCGTGAGGTCATCGAGCCGGCCGAAGTCGTCGCACGGGCCCCCTGCGGCGTGGCAGGCCTCGATGAGCTGCCGGCGGGTCCTGCGTTCGCGGTCCTCGGCCGCGGCAATCGCCACGTCCTGAGCGGTCCTGTCGGCCTGCCAGGCGTTGAATGCCGTTCGGGCGTTGCCGCACGCACCGCAGCTGCCCCGGTAGCCGCGTGGATGATCGTCGCAGAATCTCGACGGAGGCCGATCGGTGTGTGTGTCGGCGAGCAGCTGCTCTGGTGACGTACCCCAGTCACTCACCCCCAGTTGGTGATTGGAGGGTGCAGGGAGGGTGGGAGGAACCACTGTTCCGGTGGTGGCGACGTGGCTGTTCCGGTGGTGGTGCGTGGCTGTTCCGGTGGTGACCGTTTCCACCGGAATAGCGGGTCCGGTGGTGGAGTTATCCACAGGAATAGACGTTCCGGTGGTGGCGGGCATTGAAAGCCGGTAGACGGCGGCTTTGCCGGCCTTCGGGTTCTCCAGCGCGGTACGCACGATCAGTCCGATGTCACGGGCCCGCTTCATCGCGTCCCGAACCGCCCTTGTGGTCAGTCCTGTGTCCGCTGCGAGGTTCTCTTCACCCGGGTAGGCATTCGTACCGTCGCGGTAGTCGGCGTACATCTCCAGAGCGACCAGGACGGTCTTCTGGGCGCCCGTCAGCACACTGCGGTCATAACTGAGCACCAGCCGCATCCATTGCCGTCGCTGTTCGGGATTCATCGTTGACCCGCTTCCGTTCTCGCAGGGACAGTGAGCGATCCGGCGATGCGCCGGCAGCGGTACTCGATTTCGCCGCAGGCCTTCCAGTACTCCAGCGTGTTGGCGATCGCGACGAGATCCGCCGCGGTGAGATCGTTTGTGGTGGTGATTGGGCGCCAGGTGATGAACGACGACACCGCCAGTCGATGGGAACGCTGGTCTTTGCCGCCGACCCCGCCCTCGTTGTAGAGCGCAAATACTTTGCGTACCAGAGCCCTTGGCGCATTGGGTGCCATCAAGCGCCACCTAATCCGGCCACTGGCCAGGTGCCATCAGCTAGACGTTCGCTCTCAGCGTTCAGCTGGATGAGCTTGTCGGCCAACAGTGCGTGGACCTCGGTAATGGCATCGAGTCCTTTGGCCTGCGGCCGGGTGCGAAGATCCGGGAACTGGCGAACGCGGCCGACATACTGCCCGCGTCGGTTGATCTCCGTGTAGCAGTCGCAGTCTTCGAGCCGCGGCAGCCGGCCGCCGGCCATCAGTTGGCCCCGTCGGGACGCGGCGGGTTGGCGTAGTCGCGGTGGCAGGCCTCGCAACGCGGCCGCCCTGGGGAGTGCTTGGCGGCCTTGCAGTCGACGCACCACCCCCGACGGTGAGCCTCCCGCTGAGTGAGAGGTCGGCCGCCGGCGGCGCTCTTGGCGGCCATGATGGCGGCCGCCTCGGCGCTAAAGCATCCGATCGGCACTGCGCCCAGCTCGATGGCTTTGGCGCGCATGTCGTCGGTCACGTCGTAGTGCGATGTGACCGTGCCGCCGGCCTGTATCGCCGATCGCTTCATCCCGAGGCGTTCAGCGAAGGCGTGCAGCTCCGTATCGTCCCCGTCGGTGTAGAGGTAGGACCATCGGGCCCGGACATCGCCGATGCGTGCCGGCACTCGCATGTCATCGACGTAGACGGTCACAGGGTGCCTCGCAGCCGTGCGGTCCGGTATGCGCGCCGGGTGCCGGTATCGCGGTCCTCGATCTCCTCGGCGGTCATCCGCCGGCCCTCCGGTTCGTGCTGGATGATCGGACCAAAGGCGTCAATGCACCCTTGACACGGAATTCCCCAGTCGCCGACCTGCTGGTCGCAGCCCGGCAGGACGCAGGTCGGTAGGCGCAGCTGCGCCGTCATCGGAACCTCCGCACACTTGCCGAGGCCGTGCGCCAGACGCGGTCGGTGCGGCGTGAGATCCACACCCCGAAGGCGAGCGCGGCGGTCACAGCGATAAGCAGGCTCATCCGGTCCGCCCGAACCGTTGTTGGGCGGCCTGCCGGCTGGTGCCCAGGCGGGCGGCGATCTCGCCCCAGGAGTAGCCCTCGGCCCGGAGGCCAGCCACCGATTGGGCAATGACGGTGTCGAGTTCGCGGGACAGTGCGAGCAGCTCCGGGAGGGCGTCGACATCGCCGTCGCCGATGCGTCGGCCGTAGGCCCTGACGATCCGGCGGACGAACGCAGCGAAGTCGGATGTCTCGGTCACCCGCCCTGTGCGTTTGCGCGTCAAGGCACCCTTGACGGTGTTCGCGCGTACACCGGGGGGTGCAGGGGTGTCGCTGCCGGCCATCATCGTGTGACCCCGCGGAGGCGTTTAATCTCGTTGATCAATGCAGGCATCAGGGTGCGCGCCGCCGCGATGAATTCGGCGTTGCGGTTGCTTGTCGGCCCGTCGCCGGCGATCGCCGGGACGATGTAGGCGAACTTCGGATCAGGACTGGCCGCTGTCACCACATGCAGCGGCTCTCCGCTGTTCATCAGAGTGTTGGCCTGATACTCGGCGTGGGTCTCGCCGGCCTCCCCATCAGAAATGTGGTGTGTCCAGGGTGCTGGCGTGGTCCCTTCCAGCGCCGCCTGGGCGAGTTCCACGATGTCGTCTGCGCCAACGAATTCGGCCATGGCGCCGGTGGTCGGGATGGCGTAGATGGACAGTGGCTTGCCGGCCGCCAGCTGCTCTGACCACTCGTAGACCCACTCGCCGATTTCTCCGCTATCCCACGATGCGTAGAGGTGCCTGCTGGCGATGTCGGCGACGGCCGGGTCGATCTGGCGCAGGACGGCGATCAGGTAGATCACGCCGAACCCCTGGACCTCGGTCGAGATGGATTCGTACCAGAGGGCTTTGTTGTCCTCGTACAGGTTTCGATCATGAATCGACTTGGCGTGCTTGAGCCACCAGTCGAGCTGTTCCCGCAGTAGCGTCTGCGAGGGAGCCGCACCCCGGGCCGCCGCGGCATCTTCGTCTTCGCTCATGAGGCGGATGGGCCCACCATCGTTGTCGGCGGTCATCCACTCGCGGATGATCGCCTGAATACGACGAAGTACTTCACTGTTGGCAGGCTGTTTGAAGTGCTCGGGATCGGTGAAGGTCCAAGGAATTTCGGCGAGCTTGCCGGCCAGGTCCTGCAGATCGTTGTAGCTGCCCCTCATCACGGATCGGCCGGTGTGCGCGTGGGTGAGCTGCATTTCGCCGCCGTCGATGCGGGCTGCGCCTGCCTCGGTTGCAACGATCGCCGGGGTGATCACCAGTTCGGGCACGGCGGTGGTGACCGCGGAGATAGTGATGGTGCCGCTGGAGCGGGTACCGACAGTGCAGATGGTCATTTCGCCGATCGGGTGGTTCATTCGGGTGCTCCAAAGATGTCGGTGTCCCATACGGGACGGTGGTGGTGAGCGGGCCGGTAGGCGAGTTCAGTGGTGACCGGCACAGGCGTGATGACGCGTTCGACACCGAATGGTGGTGTGGTGCGCCATATCACGGAATGCGGCTGGTCTGCTTCGGGTTCTTCGAGGGCGGTGGCCAGCCCCCACAGGATGAGTGCGACGGCTGCGCCGATTGCGCCGCCAGCAGCCCAGCCCGTCTGTCCGACTAGCATGCCGACGATCGCGAAGCCGGCGGCCAGGGCGGCCAGTAGCGCGAAGATACGGGCGGCGGTCATGCGACAACCAGAGTCGGCCGACGCCGGTGCCACGGCGGAAGTTCGCGCCGATCTGTCGACGTGACGGTAGGTGCCGGGTGATAGGGCTGGGCGATGCTGAAAGGTTCGCTGGCGGCCGGACAGACGTCACCGCCGAGGGCGTCGAAGTGGAGGTTGATGTTGCCGTGGCGGGTCTGCTCGATGTCTTTCCAGCACACCGGGCATCGGTGGCGTTTCACCAACCCGGTTGGCGTGCCCGCCGGGTTACGATGCGGTTTGCTCACTGCGGGATCTCCTCGGGTGTTGTGGTGGGCTGGGGTCGTTGCCCGGAGAGGGGCGGCGACCCCTATTTACATTTGGTGAATGTCGTTGAGGTAGTGAGCGATTCGCTGATCGGCGGCGACCATGGCGTTGATGAGCTCGGCGACGTGCATGGTGTGATCACCGGGCCGTCCTGTCCAGGTGCAGCCGATGCCGAGGCAGTGGATGTCTTCGAGGCCCCACATGCCGGTGCCGAGCCGTACGAGGCCCGGTTTGCCTGCGCGGTGGTGATCGATGATCTCGGCGATGGACGGGGCCGAGGTGGTGGGGTGCCCGGGGGCGGGCGCCGTCGCTAGAGAGCCGTCGCTCACTGCCCCCGGGCGGACTCCTGCCGCCAGCCCGCCGGCAGGAGAGGTGAGGTTGAGTGAGGCACCGTCGCAGTCGCCGCAGGCGTAACGGCCGTTGGCGATCACCGAGATACGGCGGCAGGAGCCACAGGTGTAGAGGTCCAAGCCGCCGCCGTGATGCTGCAAATCGGCCGGGTGCGGGTCAGGGTCGATGAGGTCCGGTGTGTAGGTGGGCAGGCCCGCCGCGATCTTGTCCAAGAGCGGGTACAACGGACCGACCAGGGGCGCATACGGGCCGAGATACTCCGCGGTGTTGCCGGCCGCGATCGCGTCCTTGACGGCCGAGGACCGTGGTGTCCAGAGGCTGAGTAGGCGGTGTCCCAGCGTGGCCGCACCTTGGGTGAGGCGGTCGATAAGGCTCATCGTTCCCACCAGCTGTCATTCGCCCAGTCATCGACGTCGAGGGCCTCATCAGCCGCATCGAGAACCTCAGCCTCGCGGGGACCGAGCAGCACGCGCTGCGGGACGTTGTGGACACCGCCGTAGGTCAGCTCGCAGGGGGTCTCAGCGTCGGTGAACCTGTCCACGATCCGGACATCGGTCGGCCGGACGGCCGTCGCCGGTTGCTGTGCGGCGCTCATCGGCGGATTCCTTTCGAGAGTTGGTAATTCCCCATTGCCTGACCCGTGCCCGGCTGACTCCGTGGACGGGCCTTTCGGTCAGGGGCGTGGTCGCATCGGCTTCGGACCGAAACTGGGGTCGCCGACCTGGCGCACGGTGTGGACCCCCAGCACGACCTTTTTGCGCGGACCCATGTCGTTGCCCTTTGCGCCGCTGCGCGGTTCGCGAATCAGGCCGGGGTTCCACCGTTCGACAGAGGCGAACGGATCAGGCGAGGTGTCGGTGTCTGCGACGGCCGGCGCGGCGACAAGTACGGTGCCCGCGGCAATGGTGGTGGCGATGAAGCTGGCGGCGACTGCTGCGATGCCGGCGGCGATGGCCTTCACAAGGTGCTCCTCGAGGAGTAGTTGGGGGTGTTCGGGCCCGGCTTCCTCCTCGGGCCCGACCGGTCCGGCCCGGCGTCCGGGTCGGGGGTTCTGGTGATGAGCAGCCGGTAGGTGGCGCGCAGGGTGGCCGCGATGATGAGGACGAGGGTCAGGCCGGTGATCATGTGAGCCACCACCAGGCGGCGAGCGGCGTCCAGACGACGGGGGTGGCGAGGGCGCAGGCGAAGAACGCGCCACGGAACGGGCTGTCGAATGGGTCGGTGCCCGCGATGGAGGGGTGGTGGGGGGCGGGGGCCCCTCCACCGCGGCATTCCGCTCCTACGCTTCCGGTGTCAACGATGAGCGAAGGGGAAGCATTGTGAGCTGGGACGACCTGAACATTCCCGACGCCTGGATGGCGACCTCGATGCTCCGCAGCATGGTCGCCGACCACCTCGTGCCGGACAAACCGTTCGACAGCACGATCGACGAAGACACGCGACAGCGCATGGTGGTCCTCGCGATCATGGGGCACCTGGAGGTCGCCGATAAGACGGCTCGGCTCATCGAGCAGTTCTCGGCATTGATCAGTGAGTTCGGTGAGCTTGCCGACCGGCATAACAAGGTGCTCCAGGCCGTGTCCCAGCTCGCCGAGCTGATCGACGAGGTGAGGGACGCCTGAGCTCGCCGCGGACGCGGTCACGCGGAGGCCTCGGAGCCCTGGAGTTCCGGGTACGTTCCGGAGGTGCATTGGTACGAAGTGATCCCGACAGCTGCACTGGTGTCATTCGTCATCACACTCGGGCTGCGATGGTTCGACCGGCCCCGAGTGGTGCTGCGCCTGGAAGGACGCGCAACGCAGAGAGTTGGCGACGGGCTCTCCAGCGGCGCAGGGGAGGGCCCGACCGAAACAGGGAGAGCCGCGTTAATGAACGTGGGCGACGGCGACGCGTACGACGTCAAGGTGTTTGGCTCGAAGTGTGACCCGGCGATCTTTATCGAACGGGGCAACTGGGGGTATTCCGTCCCGGTCGTGCGGGCCGGCGAAGAGGTGATGATCGTGGTCGGCGCCAACGCCGATGCCGGCAAGCGCGAAGGGGCTGCACTGATCGTCACGTGGTCACCCCGTCCACGTCGGTGGATGCGGAAGACGCTGAGAGTGGCATCCGATGAACTCGGCCTCGCCGAGCTGCTGCCTCCCGGCGCACTGCCAGTGCGTGAGATACCAGCGCGCACACGGCGGACACGATCACTGGAAGCGCTATCGCCGCGAGCACAGCTATACCGGCGATCAAATGGACTCGTTCATCCGTTGTCGACGCCTGAACCGTGATCGCTGCTAGGGCTGTCACGATTCCGAGGGCCGCGTACATCTCCGCGCTCACGCGGGCCCTACTTGAGTGTCTTCGGCCGCCTGCTTGGTGAGGTGCGAGCCGGTCGCCCGCAGCACCTGCCGCTGATCGTCGGACGTCATGTAGGGCAGCGCGGCGCGGTCCTTGCCGGTGGCGGCGCGCATCGCTTCGTCGATGGCCGGGCCGACCTGCTCGACGGTGAGGCCTTCGGCTGCAGCGGCGAATTGGAATGCCTGCTGAGTGTGAGCGGTGCGGTCGAGGCGGCGCAGCGCCCCGAACACCACCCGCACCACGGCGCCGGCATCCGGCGACGGGGCGGTCACGATGCGGCCCTCGTGGTGTCCGACGGCCGCAGCACAGCCACCGCAGCACGTCGGACCCACGCCCTACGCTGCAACCACCGAGACGCGGCAAGGATCGCGCCGGTTACATGACGGGTACCAGCCCGTGCAGACGTAAGGAGATCATCGTGGCAACGATTCGCGCCTACCCGAAACACCCCGGCGAGCCGGTCGAATGGACGCTTCCTGAAGGTGCCGATCCGGCTGAAGTCGGCGGCGGCCTGTACAAGGCCCTGGCGGGAGGCGACACGATGAGCATTCCCATCGCGACGGGGTGGGCGATCATTGATACCCGGGCGTACGCCTCGTTTCAGCTGATCGTGTAGCTCCGGGCTGGCGAGAACTCGCTGGCAGGGCAGCTGAAGTCCGCTGCCCTGCGCTACCTCGGCCGCGCTCACGCCGACGCCTTACCGGTGAGCAGGACGTCAACGGCCGATGCGCGAATGCGCCACAGACGGCCACCGGGGAGGCGTACAGCTGGCAGGACGCCGTCCTCGATATAGCGGAGGACGGTCCGATCGGTTACGCCCATGATCTCGGCGACTTGCTGCGGACTCAACAGTGCGTCATTTTCAGTGCGCTCCGACATAACGTAGGACAGTAGTGCGCTCCGACATAATCGTCAACGAGCGACACTAATGTTGTCGCGCGTGTCGGATATGTCGTATCGTGTCGGGTATGACTACAGATGTCGGTGAGGATCAGGCCAGCGGGCCGACCTTCGACCAGCAGTTGGGCGACGCCATTCATCAGGAGTTGTGGCGCCGTCGGATCAAGCAGACGGACTTCGCCGAGTCGGTACTCGGGATCACTCAGTCCGCGCTGTCGTCGAAGCTCCGCGGCCGGCGACCGTTCTTCGCGGGGGAGCTGAGTGTCATCGCCGCGGCGCTGAACATTCCGGTCGGCGACCTACTGCCCGAGGTGCACGTAGATCCGCCCGGGCCGCGGGACGGTGGAGCTGCTGGTGCCCCCACCAGGGCTCGAACCTGGGACCTGCGGATTATAAGTCCGTAGCTCTACCAACTGAGCTATAGGGGCGTGGTGCAAAAGGATACTGGGCGGCCCTCCCGGACGGATGGGGGTATCCGGTTTGGGATTTCGCA
>SXGT01463836.1_pt1 | contig 28004 bp, 21 predicted proteins | sample 3176221 | NCBI WGS metagenome assembly SXGT01 (sample SAMN11356862, study PRJNA531348) | freshwater metagenome | isolation source: freshwater sample F1-120 | place: China: Fuxian Lake, Yuxi | collected 2017-12-25
CAGTTGCCCCCACCACCCCGCTTTGGCATCCTGCGGGCCGGAGGACCGGCATGGCAAACAAGGTACAGCAAGGGTGGTGGTGGGCAGCAGCGGCCATCGCGCTCGCGGCCTGCAGCGACCCCGGCGGCTCGCCAGCGGGGAGCGGCGGAGCTGGCGGAGGCGGTGTCGCCTTTGATTCCGGCAACCTGGCGGGCGGCGACAGCACCAATCTGGCCGACGGCGACGCCACGGCCAGCAACAGCGACGTCAGCACCAGCGACAGCCTGCGCGTGCCCGACCTCTCCACCGCCGACAGCCCGGTTCGCGTCGCGGACACCGACCCCGCGGACGCGCCGTTGCCCGATGCGTCGCTGCCTGACTCAACGATTACCGGCAACGTCGGCTCGCCTTGCATCAATCCCAGCGACTGTGACAACGGCCACTGCGTAGAGAGCGCCAACGGCAAGGTCTGCGCCAAACTCTGCGACGGCGCCTGCGACGCTGGCTTTACCTGTGCGGGCCTCAAGGCCGGCAGCGGCGACCTGGTCTACGTCTGCGTACCCACGTTTGCGCGGTTGTGCAACCCGTGCGGCAATCACGGCGACTGCAACCCACCGGGCGTCGCCGGCGGTTTGTGCCTGCCCCACGGCAAAGATGGCAACGACGGCAGCTTCTGCGCGATGAAGTGCACGGCGGGCAAGGCCGACTCCTGCCCCAGTGGCTTCGCGTGCATGGGCGCGCTCGGCGGCTTCGCCTGCCAACCGCAGTCCGGCGTCTGCGAGTGCAGCCCTGCTGCAAACGCCCAGGGTCTGTCCACCGCGTGCGCCAAGCAGAACGACATCGGCCTGTGCCTGGGCACCCGCGCGTGCGGTCCCAAGGGCTTGTCTGCGTGCAGCGCCACCAGCGCCAGCGCCGAGAGCTGCAACGGCCAGGACGACGACTGCAACGGTAAGACCGACGACATTGCGGTCGCCAACTGCGACGCCAAGAACGAGTTCGGCACCTGCACGGGCAAGATCGTCGGCTGCAGCGCCGGAGCGCCAGTGTGCAATGCCCCGGAACCCAAGCCAGAGACCTGCAACCAACTGGACGACGACTGCGACGGTCAGACCGACGAAGAGCTTTGCGAAGACGGCAACAGCTGCACCCAAGGCGCCTGCAATCCCGACGGCTCGTGCAAGCAGTCGCCCAAGGCCGGGCCTTGCGACGACGCCAACGTCTGCACCGGCGAGGACAGCTGCGCCAACGGCGCCTGCCAGGGCAGCAAGGCCAAGGCCTGCGACGACGGCAACGCGTGCACGGTCGACTTGTGCGACCCCAAGACCGGCTGCACCGTCAAGGCCGCAGACCCCGGCGTGGCGTGCGAAGATGACGGCAACGCCTGCACGGTCGATCAGTGCCAGAACGGCAAGTGTGCCCACACCCCAGCTCCCGGCACGGTGGCGTGTGCCGACGACGGCAACGTGTGCACGCTCGACCAGTGCAACAACGGCACCTGCGCCCACCCTGCCGCTCCGGGCACGGTGGCCTGCACGGACGACGGCAACGCCTGCACGCTTGACCAATGCAACGGCGGCCAATGCGACCACCCGGCCGTCCCAGCCGGCACCGCCTGCCCCGACGACGGCAACGCGTGCACCGAGGACGTGTGTCAGGGTTCCGGCTGCGCGCACCCTGCGGCCAAGGTCGGCACCAGTTGCCCGGACGACGGCGACCTGTGCACCACCGACACCTGCAATGGGTCGAGCGTTTGCACGCACGCGGTCGCGACCAGCAGCTGCAAGATTGGCGGCAAGTGCGTGGCGGTCAACACCGTCAACCCGGCGAACGCCTGCGAGATCTGCGACCCGAAGGTGACCCAAGCCGCGTGGGTGCCCAAGGATGGCTTGACTTGCACCGACAACAACCCGTGCACGACGGGCGACACCTGCAAAGCAGGCAAGTGCGGAGGCACGGCCAAGTCGTGCACTTCGCTCGACGCCGCGTGCGCGATCGGCACCTGCAATGCCAACACAGGCGCCTGCGTCGCCGCGCCAAAGGCCGCCAACACCAGCTGCAGCGACGGCAACCCGTGCACGAGCGTGGATGTCTGCAATGGCAGCGGTACTTGCGCCGGCAAGGCGGTGGACTGCGGGGCGCTCACCGACGGCTGCAACACTGGCGTCTGCAGCGCGGGTTCGTGCTTGAAGCAGCAGAAGCCAGCCAACACCGCGTGCAACGACAACGACGCTTGTACCACCACCGATGTCTGCACCGCCGGCGCGTGCAAGGGCAAGGCCCTGGACTGCTCAGGGATGACAGACGCGTGCAACACGGGCCAGTGCGGCGCCGGCGTCTGCGCCGCCAAGCCCAAGGCCGATAACACGGTGTGCAGCGACAACAGCCCGTGCACCGTCAACGACGCCTGCAAGGCCGGCAAGTGCACCGGCAGCAGCACCGCTGACACCGCCGAGCCCAACAACAGCTCGCCCGGCAAAACGCTCATCGACAAAAGCGACTGCGACAACCTGAGCCAGATGACCGCCACGCTGTCACCGGTCGGCGACGTGGACTGGTACTTCTTCAACAGCAAAGACGAGTCGTTCTGCACCGTCAAGCCACAGGCCAAGATCGAGAACCTCGCCGCCGACTACGACCTGTGTGTGTACTTCGAGTGCGCCAACGGCAAGACAGGCAGCGGCACGGTCGACTGCGCCAACGGCAGCAAGGTCAGTAGCGGCGGCCCCAACAACAGCGCCGGCTGCTGCAGCACCAACGCCGGCACCACCAACGAGTTTGCCAAAGTCAGCCCGCAATGCAGCACGCTGGGCACCGGCAACGACGGCGGCAAGACCTGGGTCAAAATCACCGCCAAGGCTGGCGCCACCTGCGGCGGCTATACGCTGTATTGGGGCGCCAAGAATTGAGCGACGGTGGTCATCCGGAGGCGCTGGTTGCGGTGGTCGAGCGCGATGGCGACCGGGTACTGGTGGCCCGGACGCCACTCATCGCGGGGTCGGTACTGTGTGCATTCAAGCCGGCAGGCGATGCGCCGGGGCCGGGGCGGCATACCCTGCAAGTCGCGGCGGACCGGCACGTGTGGCTGTCGCCGCAGTGGTTGACCTACGTGCAGCACGGCTGTGATCCCAACCTCGCACTGGATGTCGAAGCGTGGCAGGTGCGGTTGCTGCGACCCGTTGCGGTTGGCGAGCCGCTGACCGCGTTCTATCCTGCCACGGAAGTGCGGTTCGCCGAGCCGTTTGATTGCCGGTGTGGCGCGCCGACGTGTCTGGGGCGGATCGAGGGCGCGCTGGCCATTACACTCGGGCGTTGGGGCGAGCGGCCGATGAGCGCGCATGTGCGAGCGGCGCGGGCAGCGGTCGAGGACTGAGCGCGCCGGCGACGCATGGCCACTTTGGATTTTCCGGCTACTTCCACGTCACCAGCTTTGTCTGCCCGGCCAGCACATCGCCTACGGCAGTCTTGGTACCGTCGGGCCACTTGACCACGACATCGGTCGCTTTGGCGTCGCCGCCAAGGCCGAAATGCGCAAACCGCGTCGGCGTCGCCCCCCAACTGCCGCCGTTGAGCCAGCGCGTCCGCGTCTTGCCGCCGATCTTGGCGGTAATCGTCGTGCCCAGCGCATCCTGGTTGAGGCCCTTGCCCCGGACTACGACCTGCATGCTCTGACCGGCTTTGACCAGGTCGTTGCGCAGCACCCGCGTGCGCGACGCCATCATCGAGGGTCCAGGGCGCGATTGCACGATGTCGAGGTCGCCGTCGGCATCCAGGTCGATGAGCCGCTGCTCCAGCATCACGACGTGCGGGTGCTTGCCCGCAGGCATGGCGAGCGGCGTGAAGCCTTTTGTCGGTTTGCGCAGGAACAACACGTCGATACTGGTCTCGCCCGCGAAGGGGTCGGCGCCAAGCTTGCTGGAACCACACACAGTCTTGAAGTTCGCCGCCTTTTCGGGCGAGAAGTTCACCGAAGCGCCGATCTGCAGGTCTTCCTGGCCGTCGTGGTCAAAGTCGGCCGCGAGCGGCGCCCACTCGCTTGCGCCCCACAGCGGCCACCACGAGCCGAGTTCGCCCCCGTTATCTTCAAACTTGAAGGGTTTTCCACCAGCCGGCGTTTTTTGCACGTACACCGGCAGCGGCCCGGACTCGGCCAGCACGACGTCAAACAGCGAGTCACCGTCGAACTCGCCGACCGTCCAGCCCATGGCGCCGGCGTAGGGGTGAAAGCCGACGTCGGTCGCATACGACGTGAAGGTGCCGCCCTTGTTGTGCAGCAGCCGGTGCGAGCCGAAGTCGTCGCCGACCAGTACGTCGAGCTTGCCGTCGTCGTCGACGTCGAGCGCGAGCGCCACCGTCTGGGTGCCACCACCCGGCACATTCCATTTCGGCGTTTCGTCGACCAGAGGCAGCGAGGCTTGGCGGATCAAGACACGGTCCTGCAACTTGGCGCTCTTGGGCGGTGGCGGATCAACCGTGCACACGAGGTCACTTTCGGTGAAGGTGCAGTCCAAAGCGTCGCAGCTTGGCGGGTCGAAGCCCGCGCCGACGAAGATATCGAGGTCGCCGTCGCCGTCGAGATCCGCGGGCTGGGTGCTGAACGCAGCGAAATCGGTAATGTACGGCATCCAGTCCGCGGTGGCATCGACAAAGCCGCCTTTGCCATTGCCCAGGTAGACAGCCGAACCGGAGTAGCCGCCGATCAGCAGATCGGGCTTGGCGTCGCCATCCATGTCCGCGGTCGAGCAGCCAAAGTTGGGCTGAATGACGGTCATGTCGAACGCGCTGTCGACATGGACCGGAGCGCCGGCGCCGAGCAGCACTGTGTGGATGACAGCCTTTGGGCCGTTGAACTTGACGATGAGGATGTCTTGCCGGCCGTTGTCGTCAAAGTCCGCGACGGCCACGCACGGGGCAACATTGCCGGCGGGGTCAAGGCCGTAGTCGGCGGTCACATCGACAAAAGCCGCAGACGGCAAATCGGCCGGCATGACCGGTTTGCCCCACGGTTGCTTGGGTGCGTCGACGGTCTCGCTGAGATCAGGCGATGCGTCAATGGTTGCCGCAGCGTCCGTTGCGCTGGCATCGGCAGAGTCGGCAATTGCGGCTGCGTCGGTCAGGTCTGCATCGCCGCCATCCGGCGTCGGTGCGGCGTTGGCATCGACGGTCGACGTAGCATCGACGGAAGCGGGCGCGTCGGGTGCCACATCTCCAGGCGCGTCCTGCACGCCTTCCGACGTGAGGTCATCGGCGGCCTCCGCAGCCGGTCCGTCTCCATCCAGCGTTGCCTGCGTGTCCGCGAGACCATCGATGCCGGCGGCGTCGGTGTCGATTGAACTTGTCGCGGCATCCAGCGGCGCACTGTCCTGCACCGCGACTTCCGCTGTGGCGCCGTCTTGGACCGCCCCAATTTTGCCGGTGTCCGTCAAGGCGGCATCGGCGGTCACGTCGGCCGTACCGGGCGACTCTGTACTGCACGCGGTGGCCGCCATGGCCAACAGCGCCATCAGGCGTGCGATGACTGGCGTGGCCGTCACCGTCGTCGTCACCCTGGCGCGCCCGCGCCAAAGCAGTGCGGCCTGATCTCGGGCACGCGCGGACGACGAATTGTGCGGTGGCTGCCCCCCCATCGTCGGGCAGGGTACCATTGCGATCGGGCGCGAGCAAACGGACTTATTGGGGCTAAACCACACACGCGTTGGCCATAAGCTTTGTGGCAAGGGGTGAAGAAGCCGGCGACAACAAGGCTGCACATTGCGGGCCAAAGCGCCGAACTGCGCACTTGGTCGCCATGGCGGCTAAGCTCTGCCGCCTGGAGCGGTGGCGTCGGTCCGGCACGCCGACCTTTTTTGCATGCAAGGGCTGCCCATGCGCCTCTACGACGACCTCGCCGACTGGTATCCGCTGCTGACGCCGCTGCAGGACTACCAGGAGGAAGCCACCGAATATGCTGCGATTCTGCGCAACGCACTCGGTCCGGGCCGCCGCCGCGTGCTTGAACTCGGTGCGGGTGCGGGCCACAACGCCTACTACTTGCAAAGCGAGTTCGCGATGACGCTGACCGACCGCGCGCCGCGGATGCTCGACCACGCGCGGCGCAACGTGCCAGACGCGCAGTTCTTTGTCGGCGACATGCGCGACCTGCGCTTGCGGCAGACCTTTGATGCCGTGTTCATCCACGACGCGCTGGCGTACCTGACCACACTTGCAGACCTGCGCGCGACGCTGGACACTGCGGCAGCCCACCTGGACGCCGGAGGCTTGATCTTGCTGCTGCCCGACGACACGCAAGAATGCGTGCATATGGACACCGAATGCCACGGCACCGACGGCGACGGCCGTTCGCTGCGCTGCATGGAGTGGTCGTGGTCCGACCCATCTCAGCCAAACGTGGTCGTCAGCGACTTCGTGTTTGCGCTGCGTACCGGTCATGACGTGCCACAAGTCGTGGTCGACCGGCACCTGACCGGGCTGTTCGCAGCGGCCGACTGGCTGGCGACCTTGGACGCGGCAGGATTTGACGCGGAGCGCTTGCAGCGCGCTGCGCCGCTTGAAGACTATCCGATGTTTTTGGGCCGCAAGCGCGGCTAGCAGGAGCGACAAGTGCCACTGCAAGCAATAGCCGATGGGCTTTGGCAGAAGGTCGATCACCTCCGCTTTCCAGGTGGCGTGCGGCTGCCGGCCGCGATGACTGTCGTCCGGTTGGCCGACGGCGCATTGGCGCTGCATTCCCCGGTGCGCATAGACGATAGGGAGGCCGCTGCCATCGACGCACTCGGATCGGTCCGCCACATCGTGGCGCCGAACTGCTTCCATCACCTGTTCGTGGCGGCGGCGCACGCGCGATGGCCCCATGCTGCACTGCACGGTGCGCCGGGCCTCGCGCGCAAGCGTCCCGACCTCCGTTGGACCTGCGAACTGGGGGACGTGGCGCTTCCGGAGTTCGGCGCCGCGCTCGAGCAGGTTTGGGTCCGTGGCGCGCCAAGGCTCAATGAAGTCGTGTTCTTTCATCGCGACAGCGCGACGCTGTTGACCACCGACCTCATCTTTCATGTCCGCGAGCCGCTGTCGTGGCCGACCCGACTGGCCCTGACCACGATGGGTACGCGCGATCGGCTGGCGCAAAGCCGCCTGTGGTGGTGGTACGCACGCGACCGGTCAGCCTTCTTAGCGAGCGTGGACAAGCTCACGGCGTGGCCCTTTCGGCGGGTGACGATGAGCCACGGCAGCCCGGTCGAAGTCGGACCGCGCGAGCTATTGGCTGCCATGTGGATGTGTCGCGACCGCGTACCCGCGCTGCCAGGCGCTTGACGGCGCGCAGCTGGAATGCGCAGCCGACCGGGGGCAAGCGCTGGACACCGGTCGGGTTCTTGCGCAGACTGCCGGCGGGCGGCACCGGTACGACCGGTGGATTCTGGGGGATCCATGCGCATCGACGACACCCTGCGCGGCTGCGGCGCGGTACTGACCTGCGTGCTGGCTCTTGCAAGCTGCGTCAACGGGGGCAGTGGCTCCGCGACTACGCCGGCCTCAGTCGACAGCGTCGCGGCCATCGACACCATCGCGATTGAAGCGACAGCCGGCGACGGCGAGAGCGCAGACGCAACTGTGGCAGCGGACGCTGCTTCGCCGCTGGACGTCACCGATAGCGGTACAGCAGCAGCCGCCGACACCTCCGAGGACGCCGCGGCGCAGGCCGATTCAAGCGACGTGCAAACCGCAGACGCAGCAGCGCCGGACGCCACACCGGCTGACGCGCCGCCAGCCGCCGACGCGGCCCTGGACGCCGCAGTCAAGTGCGACCCGACCCAGCTCTCCGACATTTTCCAGAAAAAGATCAAGCCGCTGGTCAGCAAGGGCCAGCCAACAACCTGCAATCAGTGCCACCTCTCCGGCATCGACCTCGGCTTGTTCGTGCAGGACACGCCGTGCAACTCGATGGCGTGCATGAAGGCCAAGGGGCTGGTCGACCTTGCCAACCCGCCGCAAAGCCAGGTGCTGGCGATGATTGCCAAGGCCAAGCCAGAGTCCAAGCTCATCACTTCGCCGGTGCAGCAGGCGGAGTACGACGCGTTTTTGCAGTGGATCGTGTGGTCGGCAGGCTGCCAGGTCCAGACCTGCGGCGCGCCTGCTGGCGATCCGTGTATGACCGGCGCGCTGCCGCCGCCGCCAGCCAAGCCGATGCTGGGCGCTTGCGACGAAGCGACGCTGGCCACCAGCTTTGCGGCCAAGGTCTTCAAGTGGAAGTACCGCTGCGACCACTGCCACTCGCCAACCGGCAAGGACGCCAACAAGAGCTTTGGCGGCTTCAAGCCGACCTTGTTCCTACATCCGGCGACCGGGGCGCTCGGCGCCAAGTACACGATGTACAACGTCTTAGCGCTGCAAGATGGGGTCGATGTCGTCAATCCGACCCAGAGCAAACTGCTGACCAAGCCGCTTGCCGAAGAGTCCGGCGGCGTCTGGCATGGCGGCGGCGACAAGTTTGCCGACACCAAGGACGCCAGCTACGTGGATTTTCTGGCTTGGATCAAGACGTTTGCGGCTTGCAAGGGCAAGCCCTGAGCGCGCGACGGCGAGTTAGGGCCCTGCCAAGAACTATACAGGATCGCGATGACCCGAGGTCATCTGCGATCGCTGTTCTTGCTGGCGCAGTGGGTCGCAAACTCGCGGCTTTGCAAGCCGACTCGTCGCTCCTTCCTTGCGGCAGGTTTGATCTCACCTCAAGGCGATTCTGTATAGTCGTTCTTTTCGGTGCCCGTTTGCTGGCTAGGTGGGTCACAAGCTCGCGTCTTTGCAAGCCGACTCGCCGCTCCCATGTATCCATGGCGATCGAGTAATATTCGACAGGCTCGTTACTTTGGCGGCGCGTACAGCACCTGCACGACGGCCAGGCACATCTCGTCCAACGTCTCCTCACCCAGCGACACCGGTACCGGCGCCGACTTGCCTTGCGCCTTGAGGGCCGCCGCAACGAACTTGTTGCCCATCGAGTTGTCGTAGGTGCACTTGAGCCGCAACTGGTCGCCCGCGCCGAGCGTCGGCAACTGGTCCAGTCCGGCGTCGTACACGTAGATGCGCTGCCAGTTGAAGTCCCAGTTCGGCGTCTCGATCAGGCACTCGTCGGCGGGTCCGGTGGCCGCGGAGGTCGGCGCTGTCGTGCACGCCTTGAGGGTCCCCTCCTGGCTGGCGCCCTTGAGTGCCTCGGCCTGCAGGCACTGACCGCAGGCGGTGTCGAGTTGGCCCAGCGCCGCCTTGCATTTGTCCTGCGCGCACACCGCTAGTTCGGCCGCCTGCTTGCCGGGACACTGCTTGGCGAGGCACTGCACCAAGGGGTCAACCATCGCCTGCGTGCAAGCGGCGTCGGGGGCCGGCCGCTGCAGCCGGATCTGCATGTTGGTCCCGACGTAGTGCATGTGGGTGCCGACCGCGTAGACCTTGAACTGGGGCATTGGCTTCCCATCCAGCGACGCCGGAATCTTGAACACCATCTCTTCGGTGTGATCCTTGGCCCCCGCCGGGATGAGGAAAGCCGGGCCGGTTGCCGGGTCATTGGGGCCGGGCAACAGGCCCTGGCCATTCTTGCCGCTGCCGGCGTTGCCAATCAACACCGTGTCGCCAAGCAGAGTCGGCGCGCCTTTGACGTAGCGCAGTTGCACCTTGGTCAGGTCGGGAGCAGCCGGCTCGCCCAGCGGGTGATAGTGCACCTGCATCACCAGTTTACTGCCCTTGACCAGCGTCGCGCCGATGCCGACCGGGAACTCCAGCGGCACCGAACCCGGAGCCCAAGCGCCGATGAGGTTGCCGTCCTGGTCCAGTTCCGCCGAGCCAAAGCAGTCGTACTGCCCGTCTTTGTCGGCGTGCTTGGCGCTGCTGTTGTTGGGGTCGACGAACAACAGAACGTGGTGCACGACCAAGGGGTTGCCAGGTAGGACCTGGATGCCGTTCAGGTACTTGGTTTCGTCGTAGGTGGCGTCCAACACGAAGCAGCGCAGCTGGTCCTTGTGACCGCTCGACACGAAAGGCGCTTTGGGACTGGCCAGCACATCTACCGCGTCGAGCTTGCTCGACTTGACGGCCACGTTTTTGGGCCCATCCGCGGGATTGCCTTCCGGTGTGCCGTTGGCGAGCCAATCGCCAAGCGTCTGGCGCTCCGCAGTCGACAGTCGCAGGTCGTGGCGCCAGCCAAAGCGCGGCTTGCAAGTGGCGGACTCGCGCGCACTCCAGGGCGGCATGCGATTGGCGTCGATGGACGCAAGGCCCGCAGCCATGGTCGCTTTGGCGCTGGCGTAGTTGTCCAGCGAAAACGGCGCGATGCCGCCGCTGCCGTGGCACTGAGTGCAGTGGTCGGCCAGGATCCGCGAAACGTCCTTGTGCCAGGTGGGACCGCTAGCCGCGATCGTCGCACCATCGGGCCCGCGAGCCGCATCGGCCGCGGACGCGACGCTACCGTCGGTCGTGGTCGCGTCGCCACTGGTGGCTGCGCCGCCGGACCCGGTGGCATTTGTTGGGCTGCTTTGACACCCGGCGACGGCAAGCCACAAGCTGGCAATCGTTGTTGCCCATTGAGGTTGGGACATGATGGCTCAGTTGGCCGCAAGGTAGCGGCGGCGATGCCCAGCCACGATTGCAGTAAGGACTGCGCGCAAAGTGGTCAGGAGAACGACACGTGCGGCGCCTGCCGCGCCGCATCGGGGGCGCCAAGGGTAAGGTCGGCCGTGCCCTTGTCAATGGCTAAACGACATCGGCGAAGCACCACCGAGCCGCCGCGGGCGACATGGAGCAGACCGCCCGACGAGTTTCAGTAGATCTCGGGCAGCCACGGGACCTGACCGCCGAACAAGCGGTCGGCGGCCTGCAGCGCGATGTCACTGCCGCGCACCTGGCCCACAACGGTCAGCTGGCCAGCCGTGCAATACCCGGAGTAGAGCGGCGCCAGTCCGGCGATATCCACCGACAAATCACCGCGACCGCCTGGCTCGACACTGGGCCTGCCGTCCTGCACCCGCAGCACCCACCGGGCATTGTTGGCCTCGAAAAGCGGGTCACCGACGACCTCTAGATGCAGCTCGCCGTCGGTGGCGTAGCCGCGCGCAAGCAGCGCTGCCGGCACGTCGAGCACGCGCAGCATCCAGGCGATGCTGTCTGTCACCCGCACTTGTGACTCAGGCAGGACGTGGGCACGCCAGTCGACGGCAGGGCCGGTCCACACGACGTCGACGGCCATCGACCGGTGGTCGGCCATGAACGACCAGAACCGGCGCAGGGCACCGGGCGTAAAGACTTGAAAATCGCGAACAATCAGGTCAAAGTGACCGGGCCCTCCCGATCTAGCGAGGATGACCCAGCCTTCGTCGTCGCCGATGACGTAGCCGCGCCCCGGGCTGTCGTAGCCATCGAACAGCCTGCTCCACAGGGCTGCATCGCGGACTAGGCCACCGTGGTGTGGCCGATACAGTGACTCGATGTGCGCGCGCGGCGCGGGCCGCACGTCAGGAGTCTTGGCGCGCACGCCGATCGTCTTGGCCGAGACCCGGCGCTCGCAGCGATGACCGGCGAGCTCAAAGCCGCTTTTGCGGTACACGGTCCAGGTCGCTGGATACAGGCCAGCAAGCGGAACACCGTCGCGGCGCAGATCGCGAAGTGTGTCCTCCACGAGTTGCCTGGCAATGCCGCGGGTGCGGTGCTCGGGCGCGACGCCGACTCCGGCAATGCCGCCCATGGGCACCGCCTTGCCGCCAAAGACCTGTGCGCAACGGTAGAAGCCCAATCCGCCGGCAACCACACCGTCGACCTTGGCAATGCGCAGGTTGTCTCGACCCAGACGCTCGGCCCAACGGTCCCAGCGCTGCGGGTCGTCCATGCCAAACGACAGGGCGAGTATCGGCCACAGGGCCTGGCGATCGGCGTCGGTCATGGTGAGCCCTGGCGCTTGACGTTTGGCGAGCAAACCGTTGGTTTACCTTAGAGCAACGCGGAACAGCCCGGTAGCCGAGGCCTTGCTCTGCTTCTTGCCGGCTGCAATCGCGACACCGATCTGGTCAGCGTCGACCACGCCGCGACCCGCAGGCAAATCGACCTGGACCGCGCTGGTTCGCAGTAACGGAAAGGTCTTGAGGTTGCCGTCGCGATCCTTGCTCAGGTAGGTGCCACGCTGCCACGTCTGGTCGTCGTAGAAGCGCCGAATCGCCTGCCGAAACTGCGCCAGGACGTTCGCCACCGCCGCGCCCGAGACCTCGCTAGGCCCAGGCATGCAGGCAAAGAAGTCGTCGCCGCCGACGTGACCAACAAAGCACGTGTGCGAGCGACTGACGGCACGGAGTTGATCGGCGAACAGCGCGATCGCGTCGTCGCCCACTGCAAAGCCAAAACCGTCGTTGAATGGCTTGAAGTTATCGAAATCAAAGTAGAAAAGCGAGTAGGCGCGAACCCGATCACGCAGCGCTCGGTTGATCTCGCCTTCGATGGCGCGGTTGCCGGGCAATCGGGTCAGCGGATTCTGGTCGCGTGCGGTTGCCCGCGCCGCCTCGGCCATGGCGTTGACATTGCGCACGTTGCGCACCAACAACTCCATGACATCTTTTATGAACGGATCCGACAGCGCTAGCTTGAGCTGAAACGTCTCCAACGGAACGAACACGACCACCGCGTCGCCAATCGCCGTTGCCGTCGCCGTGCGTGCACTGCCATCAATGAGCGACATCTCGCCAAAAATGTTGCCTTCGCCGACTTCGGCGAGGACGACCCGCTCGCCTTCGCGCTCGCGCCACAATGCGTTCGTGCCGCTGTGTACGAGGTACATTCCGTCGCCGGCCTGGCCCTCGACAAACAAATCGGTGCCGTCGCTGACAAATCTCGGGCGCAGGCCGTCTGCGTCGATGGTCTGGCGAAAGCTGCGGGTCGACATACTCAGGCCCTCCTGGGCTTCGGCAGGGCCCGGGCCAGCAACGATCGCTGACCTATGGGGCCTGCGTCAATGGGCCGCTCGCCGCGTTGGCTGTGCCGGCCGGGCTTGCTATTGTCCGCACAGGCGCTGGCGGCGCCTGGTCCGCGGATGGCTGAAACCCTGCAAGCCTGGCTGCACGCGCTGAACTGCCAGCCGCGCCTGGGCTGGGCGGCGGCTGAACCCGTGATCGAGTCCTTCCAAGCGCTGGCCCAAACCGCGGGCTGGCGAAGCCTGCTGGTGGCGCGCGACGACTGCACCCAGCCGCTTCACGGCGGCAGCAAGGTGCGAAAACTCGACTACTTGTTGGCGTCAGAGCCATTTTGCAGCGCGCCGTGGTGGACAACTGTTGGCGCGATTGGCTCTGGCCACCTGGTCGCCTGCACCGCTGCCGCGCAGGTGCTGGATCGGCGTTTGCGCGCGCACATATTCTGGGAGCCGCTTTCGGCCGGCGTCCTAGACAGCCTCGCCTACACTGTGACCCACAGCGCGGACCGGCAGTTTCATCGCGGGCGAGTGGCGCTGGCACTGCGGGCACCGTCGGTGCTGACGCGGGCCTGGTCGCGGGGCGCAGCGGTGATCCCGCCAGGGGGCACGCACCCGGTCGCCATGCTGGGCCTGGTGCGCGCAGGACTGCAGTTCGCCCATCAGGTGGCAGTGGGCGCAGTGCAACGCCCAGACGTAGTCTATGTGTCGTTGGGCTCCGGTGGGACGGCCGTCGGCCTCGCGGCGGGGCTGGCCCTGGGCGGTCTGTCCATGCCGGTACGCGCAGTGCTGGCTGTCGAACCCGTATTTGCGACGCGGACTCGCATTCGGTCGTTGCAACGGGCGCTTACTGCGCAACTGCAGCGCATCGCCCCAGAACTGCCACTGCCGCAGCCAGGTCCCCTTGAGACCGACGCTGCGCAAGTGGGCACCGGCTACGGTTGGCCGACTCCCGCATCGCTGGCAGCAACCCAGCGGGCGTTGGACCACGGCTTGCCGGCCGAACCGGTGTACACAGGCAAGGTCCTAGCGGCCATGCTGGGTCCGACCTTGGACCCGCTGCAGCGTCGCGGGCAGACCGCACTGTTCTGGGACACCGTGCGACGACCGGCGAGACTGCCCCAACGCGAAGACTGGCAGGATCTGCTGCCGCCGTGGCTGCGGCAACGGCTAACGGTCGAGCGACCGCGACCGCGCCGCTGGTTTTTGGGTGTTGCTGCGGGCACCGCAGCCGTGGCAGCAGCGGCGACCGTCAGAAGCCTGGCCGTTCAAACCATTGAGCCCTGGCAAGGCACGGTCCTATCGGCCTTTGATGCGACGACGCTGCACGCCGCCTGTGAGGTGCTGTTGCCACCGCTGCCGCCGCCCGTGGCGGATCGTTGGCCGTGGCTGCCCGTCGTGCAGGCGATCGACCGCTACCTGGCCAACCTGCCGCGCCCGCTGCGCGGCGAAGTGGGCCTGCTGTGCAGGTGCGTGGCGGAGTGCCCGATCGTGCGCGGGCTCGCGATCTCATTTGCGGACCTGGCGCTATCGGACCGCCTGGCGGTGATCGCTTGGATGGCCGCGCAATCCGGTCCGCTGCGGGACGCGCACGCCGGGCTGCTCGGCCTGGTGATGCTCGGAGCTTACCAACTGCCAGAGGCATGGCCGGCACTGGGCTTTGAGGGACCGATGGTCGGTGAGCACCCGCGTCCGGTGCGGCAGAGCTGGGATCGCCTGCATGCGCCGCCAGGGGCGTTGCCGGCGGGCTTGTTGGCGGCATGATCTACGACTTGCGCGAGTTCGGGCGACGCTCGCAGCTCATCGCCGACGTCTGCGTGGTCGGCAGCGGCGCCGGCGGCATGACCGCAGCGATGGCAGTCGCCGAGGCCGGGCTACGGGTCGTCGTCATCGAGGCCGGCGGTTGGGTTACGCCCGAGCACGTCAACCAGCGCGAAGCCGACATGCTGCCGCTGCTGTATTGGGAGGCCGCAGGCCGCACCACCGCCGACCGCGCCATCCGCCTGCACCAGGGCAAGGGCGTCGGCGGCTCGACGTTGCACAACCTGAACCTGTGCAAGCGCATCGATCCCAAGGTCCTGGCCAGTTGGTCAGGCCTGGGTCGCCTGGACGCCGGGACGTGGGACCAGCTGTTTGAAGAAGCCGAGTCGCTGCTGGGCGTCTGCGACGTTCCGGCCGAGGGCGTCAACCGCCACAACCAGTTGCTGCGACAAGCATGCGAAAAGCTTGGATGGCGCTGGTCGGCCTTACGCCACAACCGCGCGGGCTGCGTCGGTAGCGGCTATTGCGAGTTGGGCTGCGCTTTCGACGCCAAGAACAACGCCGCCAAGGTTTGCTTGCCCAGGGCCGTGGATAGTGGCGCGACGGTGGTGCACCATGCCTTTGCCGTCGGGCTTGACTACGCGGCCGGGCGAATCGGGACGGTGCAAGCGCGCAGCGTGGACGATCGCGGCGACTTCGGCGACCGCCACCTGACCGTGCAAGCGCGAGCCTTCATTGTCGCCGGGTCCGCGACGGGAACGCCCGCTTTGCTGCAACGTTCGGGCGTGCCCGACCCGGACGGCCAGATCGGTCGGACCCTGCGCATCCACCCGGCAGTCGTGGCGGCAGGCGAGTTTGACGAACCGGTGCACGCGTGGCGCGGCATCCCGCAGACCATCGAGTGCACGGAATTTTTGAGGTTTGGCCCCGAAGACGGCCGCGCGTCGCCGCGCAACATCTGGATCGTGCCGGCGTTTGGCCACCCGATGGGCACGGCGACCATGCTACCCGGGCACGGCGCGCTGCACCGCCAGTTCATGCTGGCGTATCCGCGGCTCGCGGTGTTTTGCGCCATGCTGCACGACGGCTCGCGCGGCACGGTGTCGTCACAGGGCGAGACCGGCGTGCGCGTGGACTACCGGCTGAACGAGATGGACGCCCACGAACTGGCCAAAGGGCTGCAGCGGCTGGCCGAAGGGCTGTTTGCGGCGGGTGCCCGCAGGGTGTGGATTCCGACGCCGGAGCCGATGGCCCTGACAGACCCAAACAAATTGCGGATGTTGCAAGACCTGGACGTGACGCGGATGGGTCCGACCGCGGTGCATCCGATGGGCAGTTGTCCCATGCACGACGACCCGAAGCGTGGCGCGGTTGACTCAGCCGGTCGCCATCACCATGTGCGCAACCTGTGGATTGCGGACGGTTCGCTGTATCCGACGTCCATTGGTGGGCCGCCGCAGCTGGGGATTTACGCGCTGGGGCTGCATGTCGGGCGCGCGGTGGTCGAAGGGCTGCGCGGCTGACGGCGAGCCGAGGTCGGCAACAAGGTCAGGCGCAGGGCCAGGGACAAGCCCAGGCACGGATGGCCGCCAAGTGCACCAGTTCGCCCAGACCTAGAGGATCGACGCCGACTTGATGTAGTCCAAGTTCGGAAACTCACCCTTGAGGTACTTGTTGCCTTCCATCTGCACGCGCATCTGGTTGGGGCCGCGACCACCGGGCTGGCCTTCGCCGTACTCTGTGTTGATCTTGTCGATGGTGTCAGTGCCTTCGACGACCTTGGCAAATGGCGTAAAGCCCATGCCGTCCAGGTTACCGTTATCCTTGAAGTTGATGAAGAACTGCACCGAGCGCGAGTTGGGCATGCCCTTCTTGGCGAACGTGAGCGTGTAGCGGGCGTTGGTCTGGCCAATCGGCGGGTCGTCGTCGATCGAGGCCTCTTTCCACACGCCGTTGACGGCCGGGTCGCCGTGGATGCCGAACTGGCACATGAAGCCGGCGATCGCGCGGAAGAACGCGACATCCTGGAAGTAGCCGATCTTGACCAGGTTGTAGAAGCGATCGGCGCCAACCGGCGACCACTTTTTGGTCACTGCGACGACAAACGAGCCCTTGGTGGTCTCGAATTTGACTTTGTACTCGTCGGGCGCCTTCTCGTTGGCGAGCTTGGGGTCCTTCATGGCAGGGTGCGGCTCGCCGGCGGGCGCAGCGGCAGCAGGCGCAGCGGCGGGTGCGGCAGGTGCTTCCGGCGCCTTTGGAGCTTCTGGCGCCGCAGGAGCCTCGGGGGCCTTGGCTGCCTCCGGCGCCTTCGCAGGCTCAGTGGCCTTCGCGGGTTCGGCCGCGGGCGGCTCTGCGGGCTTGGCCGCTTCGGCGGGCGCGGCGGTCGGCGCCGGGGTGTCTTTCTTCTCGCATGCGGCGGCGATAACGCCCACGGCCGCAACGGCGGCCACCGCGCCAAAGGTGCGCTGCTTGAACATGTGCTGAACTCCTGCAAGGTTAGGCGCGGGGCCGCGACTGTCGGCGCCCGCCAAAGGGCCGCGGATTTTGCACGGGTGTGGCGGCGGTGGCAATCGGCGTGCATTTCGTCCAAGGATTTGCACACGCACAAGTTTGCCGCCGCAAGCGGCTACCGACCCTACGTTTGGGCTTCCTGCGCTCCTGGCGCATGGGGCCTTGCTTCTTCGGCAGTTCGGTCCTCGACCTCATGCGACCCGAACACGTAGACGCCCCGCAGCTTCCGCAGCCTGTCGGTCGCTTCACGAATAATCTGATGCACTTGCACGCGCCGACTCGGCAAGTAGGTGATCGACAGTGCGCTTTGCTCGACCGGGTCGCCAGCGCCAAGGTCGCCGCCGATGCGCAACGCGTCTGCGGCTTCGGCGGCGGTGGCATAGCGGTCATCGCGGCTCTTGGCCGCGCAGCGCTGAATGAATTCAAGGATATCTTCCGGAATTTCGGGATCGCAGCGCCGCGGATTCGGCACGTCCAGCGTCAGTTGCTTGGCGAAAACGCCTTGAACCGTATCCGCCGTAAAGGGCAATTCGTGCGCGCACAGCTCATACGCCAGCACACCGAGCGAGTACAGGTCAGACCGGCCGTCCAATTGGTGGCCGAGAATCTGCTCCGGCGACATGTAGTACGGGGTACCGACGATCTTGCCGTCGTCGTCCATGGCCATGTCGGCCTCGACGGCGATACCGAAGTCCAAGAGCTTGACCCGCTTGTCCTCGGTCATGAACACGTTGGCGGGCTTGATGTCGCGGTGGATAAGGCCGCGAGCGTGCGAATAGGCCAGCGCCTCGGCAATCTCGATGAGGATCCGTCGCACCTGCGCCCACGGCAGCTTGTCGCCGCGCTTGATCATGTGGTCGAGCAGGTTGCCCGTCAGCTTCTCCATGACGATGAAGCGCGTGCCGTAGGCCTCTTCGGTATCTAGCACCCGAACGATGTTGTCATGGTTCAGCTGGGCTACCAGGCGGCCTTCGCGGCCGAAGTGGTCGGCAAACGAAGGGTCGAACACCAGCGCGTGAGACAGCATTTTGAGCGCGACCGCGTGACCCAGTCCCGGATGAATGGCCTCGAACACCGTCGCCACGCCGCCCGAGCCGAGGCGTCCGACGACCTGGTACTTGCCTACGCGACGGATGCCCTTGTTTTCCAACAAACGCTCGCCAACCAGGCAGGTCAGAAACACCGCGGTGTGGGGATGTTCGCGGCAGAGCCGCTCGAACTCCGGCCGCTCCATGCGCAGCACGCGCGACGGCACCGCGGCCGTAACCGTAGCGCTGCGCCGCTCGCCCGTGACCAACGCCATTTCACCGACGATCGCAGGCGCTTTGACGCTGCGCTCCATCGCTACTTCGCCAGAGGCGTCCGCAATGCAAACGCGCAGCGTGCCGTGTTCCAGGATGTACAACGCGTCGCCGGCATCGTCCTGGCGCATCAGCACGTCGCCGGTCAGCAGGTCCTGGGAATCCAAGACGCTGGTCACGCGCGCAAGCACATCCGCCGGCAGCCCCGCAAATGCTGGCAATTCCAGCCAGTTTTGCGCCGCCTCTTCTGCCGCCCACATCACGGACTTGACCGTGTTGTTGAACTGCGGACGTTTGAGCACCTGGGTCTTGCCGGCGTCCATATTGCCCGTTGCGGGAAGCCTTTCGGCGACGTCGCCGGCCTTGAGCGTATGTCTGGACGACTTGCCGGGCAAAACCAGGTTCAATTGCGAGAGGTTGTGGGCAGGTGTGTCCATGCAGCAACCGTGCCAGAACCCGCGCACCGCATGACTCGCGGCGTAAGCTCGCCTTGTACCTGCAACACGGCAGTGGTGCAAGTTCATCGTGCCGCTGTCGTCGTGTTGAGGGTGCCGCAGCCCCAATTCATCCCGGCAAACAAGGAGATCGCTGAATTGAACTGGACAGACCCAAGCCCCAACTATTCGATATGATTTGTAACTTCGACGATTCGATCGGCTACAAACAAACGCCGGCCTGACACGCTTTGCCGTCGCCGCACGGCGCGCCGTTGACCAACTGACTTTGGGTGCACAGCCCGCTCGCGGGGTCGCACAAGTCTTGCGTGCACGGGTTCTTGTCGTCGCAGATCTTGTTGTCGCCGGCGCACGTGCCCGCTTTGCAGACGCCATTGGTCAGGCACAGATTGTCTTTGCCGCAGACTGCGCCGTCGTCGGAAGGTGCTGCAACGCAAGCGCCCGTCAACGGATCGCAGGCATCCAAAGTGCAGGGGCTGCCGTCGTCACAGGTTTTGGTGGCGCCCGGTTTGCACACGATGTCAGCGCAGCTGTCGCCCGAAGTGCAGGCGTTGCCATCTTCACAGGCGGTGACGTCCACTGCGGCCTTGATATCGCAGAACCCTGTTAGGTTGTTGCAGAAATCCAGCGTGCATTCACTGGCGTCCTTGCAGACTTTGGGCGTGCCGCCGCACTTGCCACCTGCGCAAGCGTCTCCCGAGGTGCACTTGTCGCCGTCGTTGCACGGTTTGGTCGACGGCACATACACGCAGTTGCTCTTGGCGTCACAACTATCTGTCGTACACACGCCGCCGTCGTCGCAGGACTTGCCGACGCCTTTGCACTTGCCGAATTTGCATGCGTCGTTCTTGGTGCAGCCGTCGTTGTCGTCGCAGGCAATGCCGCCGATGACAGCGTGCTGACACCCAGCAACCGGCGAGCAACTGTCGAACGTGCAGGCGTTGGCGTCGTCGCACGGCTTGTCGTTGACGACAATGCACTTGCCCGACTGGCAAGCCGACTGCGCGCACACCTGCTTGGTGTCGCACGGTTTGACGAGGTTGTCGTGGGCACAGCCGGTCGCGGGAAGACAGTGGTCCAAGGTGCACTCGCTGCCGTCGTCGCAGTCCACGGCAGTGCCTTTGCAGGCGCCGGCCGCGCACTGGTCCGCTTTGGTGCACGCGTTGCCGTCGTTGCAGGTCATCACGTCGGTTGCAGGCTTGAGGTTGCACACGCGCAGCGTGTCGCAAAACGCAACAAGACACGGCACGGTCGACGCCTTGCAGTCCTGGTCGGTCAGACACAGCGGCACGGGCTGCGCGCCTACATCCGATTTGCTCGCAGTGTCCGGGACGCTTGCAGTTTCAGCAGCAACGTCCGCGGCCGTAGATACCGATGGCGTGGGCGGATCGGCACAGGCTGGCATCGCGAACACGGCGAGCGTCAGAATCAGCCAGTTCCGTTTGCTGTCTTTGGGTGTGGATGGTGCGAGGGGCGATGGCAAGCTCATGGATCAACCATAGCCAACCCCGCGCGACTTTGTCACCCTCGCGGGCCTGTTCCGCCACCAACCTGAGTCCGCCATGTCGCCTCCGTCAGCCCAGCCGCCGCGCCGAGCCCTCGTGCTGCTGGTCCTGTTGTACCTCGCGCAAGGCATGCCGTTTGGCCTGCAATCGGTTGCCCTGCCAGTGCTTTTGCGCCAGCGCGGCGCGTCACTCGAGCAGATCGGTCTGGCGGGCGCACTTGCGTTGCCATGGCTTTTCAAGGTGTTGTGGGCGCCTGCCGTCGATCGCTGGGGCACGCGCTGGCGTTGGGTCGCGGCGATGCAGGCCGCACTGGCGGCGATTTCCGCGGCGGCCGCAGTGTCGATCGCGGCGGATGGCCTCGATATCGCGGTTCTGGCCTGGACGGTCCTGGCGCTGAACTTTGCCGCGGCGACCCAGGACATCGCGGTAGACGGCCTTGCAGTACACCTTTTGGGCAAGTCCGGGCTGGGCTGGGGCAACGCGGCGCAGGTCGTCGGCTACAAGGCCGGCATGATTGTCGGCGGCGGCGTACTGGTATGGGCGAGTGCCTCTTTGGGCTGGCCGGCAGTGTTTGTCGTCCTGGCCGTTACCTACGCGGTCCTTTTTGTTTTCACAGTGGTCTTCGCGCCGCAGACTGCAGGTCAGGCCGCAGCGCAAAGCATTCTGTCGCTGCGAGAGGTGACGCGCGCGCTGGCCGGCGAACTCAGGCAGCCGGGCGCATTGGCCACCGTTGCCATCATCACCCTGTACAAAAGCGGCGAGACCGTGGTGACCACCATGTTCAAGCCGTTTCTGGTCGATCGCGGGTTTTCGGCGGCGCAAATCGGCCAATGGGTCGGCGTGTACGGCATGATTGCCTCGGTTGTCGGGTCGATCGCGGGCGGATGGTGGGTGCAGCGCAAGGGCCCGCTGGACGCGCTCGTTGCGGTCGTGTGGCTGCGAGCCCTGTCGATGGGTGGCGAAGTTGCGCTTGCTGCTCTCGATCCTGGCCCGGCGGCGGTCATCAGCGCGACCTGCTTGGAGCACCTGTTTGGCGGCGCGCTGACCACCGCGATGTTTGCGTGGATGATGGCGCGCGTGGACCCCAAGGTGGCCGGCAGCCACTACACGCTGCTCGCTAGCCTGGAAGTGCTGGGCAAGATGCCGGCCGGCTGGGCCAGCGGCTGGCTGACCGCACATTCCAGCTATTTCGCGGTGTTTTCGAGCGGGATGGCGCTGTCGCTGGCGTATGCCGTCGCGCTGCCGTGGCTGCAGCGGCGGGCGGGGCCAGGGCGGGGCGCAGCCGCGTCGTGACAGCGAACGCACTCACAATTGCACATGCCTGCCAGCGCCAAAGGTGAGCTGTGTGAAGTCGCACACCTGCAGTTGCTGATCGCCTCGCCGCACCGTTTTCAGGCCGGCGCTTTTGTGGTCCACTGTGGTCCGCGTTCGCCGATCGCGGCGCAAGGTCCACCGCACATGACGACATTGGGTCCTATCGTTCCGGGCGCTGCGGCGCCTGCCACCATGAATGCCATCGTGGTCCCCGAGTTTGGCCGCTGGGACTACCGCAGCGACGTGCCGGTGCCCGAGCCGGGCAAGGGCGAACTGCGGATTGCGGTTCAGGCCTGCGGCATTTGCGGCACTGATGTCCACATCGCCAAAGGCGACGCCAGCTTAAAGCCGCTGCTGGCTCCGCCGTTCGTACAGGGCCACGAATTCTGCGGTCGCGTCGACAAGCTGGGGCCGGAGACGACCGGGCCCGCAATCGGTACGCTGGTTTCGGCCGAGATGCACGAGGTTTGTGGCCATTGCCCGGCGTGCCGCGATGGCAAGGCGCACGCGTGCGCCAATACGCGGTACCGCGGCCTGAACGAGAACGGCAGCTTTGCCGACTACGTAGTGGTGAGCGCCAGCAACGTGGTTGCACTACCGGACGGTGTGCCGCTAAAGGTGGCGGCGTTCTTGGACCCGCTGGGCAACGCGGTGCATACGGCGTGCAAGGTGCCAGTCGAGGGCAAGTCGGTCTTGGTGGCCGGCTACGGGGCGATCGGCGCCATGGTCGTTGAAATCGTGGCGTTCTTGGGTGCGCGCGAGATTCACGTCATGGACGTCAAGGGCAAAGCGCTGCGCAAAGCGGAGGACCGCGCCGCCGAAGCGGGTTTCGCCGACCGGTTGGTCGTGCACCGTGTCGAGTCGGCGCACCGCAATTCGATGTGCGAGAATCTGATTGCGCGCACCGGCGGCGGGGTCGACGTTGCCATGGAGATCAGCGGTCACCCTGACGCCATCAACGACTGCATCCGCTGCACGCGGGCGGCGGGCGATGTCGTGCTGCTGGGCCTGCCCACCGATTCGGCCGTCACGCTGCAAGACTTCGGCCAGAACATCATCTTTCGCGGTCTGACCTTGCACGCCGTCATCGGCCGCGAAATGTACCGGACCTGGGACAAGATGCTGGAGCTGCTGCGTCGCGGCTTGCGGACCGACTTCCTGGTTACCAGCGAATTGCCGCTTTCGCAGCTGGGCGAAGGGTATCGACGACTGGCGTCGGGCACGGAGCAGAAAGTCGTGCTTTACCCTGGCTGGGATCGCGGCGAGGGTCCGGTTGCGGCGACGGCTGGCTAGCGAAAGGCCAACGGCCAAGACAGGCACTGCGAATCTTTTCCGCTTGCCTGACGTCGAAACCTCACCGCTATACAGGATCGCGATGACCCGAGGTCATCGGCAATTGCTGTTCTTGCTGGCTCAGTGGGTCGCAAACTCGCGGCTTTGCAAGCCGACTCGTCGCTCCTTCCTTGCGGTAGGCTTGATCTCACCTCAAGGCGATTCTGTATAGTTGCGGGGCGAGGGTCGGATGAAGTCAGTGGCCTTGGCGTGCATGGTCGTCATCGGCGCCGCGATGGCGGTGGCAAGCCCAGCACAAGCCGACGACTACGCGCTGGATTCTTTGGAGCGCTCGGTTCCGGCGAAAGGCAAGATGCAGTGCCCGCCAGTCGAGCTCGTTACTTGGCGCGGCGACGCCGTCCGCTATCACTCGCCGGTGCGCGTCTACGTTGGTTTTCGCGAGCGGCTGCGCAAGTTTGAAGCGGTGGTCAAGGACGTGGCGATCGAGGTCTACGGCCGTGCGCCGAGCAAGATCGTGCACATCGGCACGCTGAACTGCCGGCGCATCCGGCTGTGGCCGACGCTGCTGAGCGAGCATGGCATCGGCAACGGCATCGACGTCGCTGGTTTTGACTTCGGCGCCGTGCCGCGCAAAGTTGGCGTGCCGCAGGGGCTGCCGCCCGCGTTGCGCAAAGGGTTCTCGGTGCGGGTCAAGGCCCACTGGGAAGGCAATGCCGGCGCCGCGGCCGTCCACGCGCGCTTCCTGCATCGCTTGACGGAGACACTGCTACAGCGCCACGACATCTTCAGGGTTCTGCTAGGGCCTGCGTATCCGGGCCACAAGGACCACTTCCATTTCGACTGCGCGCCCTGGCGGCTGGTCAGCATTTGACACCCGGTAGCTGCGGCCTAATGTCGGCGTCCCGCCCTGGAGCCGACGATGCCGCACGCCCTGCAACTACCCCCTGCGCCCGCCCTGCCCTTTGCGGCCAGCGAATTGACCTTTCCGGTGGGCCGCATCTGGTGTGTGGGGCGCAACTACACGGCGCACACCCGCGAGATGGGCGCCGACCCGGCGCGCGATCCGCCCTTCTTTTTCGCCAAGCCGGCGACCGCACTAGTCCCCGCGGCCTCGGGCGCAGGTGTCGTGCTGCCCTACCCGCGCGCGACCAACAACCTGCACCATGAAGTCGAATTGGTGGTGGCGATCGGCGAGCGCGGCGCGACAGACGCGGCCGATCCGCTGGCTTGGATTGCCGGATTCGCGGTCGGGCTGGATCTGACGCGGCGCGACATCCAGGCGGGCCTCAAAGAAAAGGGCCTGCCGTGGGAGATGGCCAAGGCGTTCGATAGGTCAGCGGTGGTGGGTCCGCTGGCGATCGCCAACGACAGCGTGCGCCTGGATCCCCAGACCCCGATCGGGCTGTGGGTGAATGAAGTCAAGCGCCAGCACGGCACGCTCGCAGAGATGATCTGGCCGGTAGCTGACCTGCTGCAGCACCTGCAGGCACTGGTTGATGTGCTGCCGGGTGATCTGGTGTTCACGGGTACGCCTGCAGGTGTGGGGCCTTTGCTGCCAGGCGACCGGGTGCGTGGCGAGGTTGAGGGTCTGCCAGCGGTCGAGTTCATGGTCGGCGATCGCTGATGGCGCGGTCGCCCCAAGCGAGCTGCACGCGTGCGTCCGCTACATGTTTCGCTCGGTCTGGCGAATTCGGCGCACGACCGCCATCGCCAGTGGCGCACCGTGCAGATACAGCCCGGGCAGCCACATCGGCACGCCCAGCACGTCCGGCGCGCGATAGCTGAACGCGCCGGTCGACGTCAGCGCCATCTCGAACGCCGTGCCGCCCACGGCCAGCCCTGCGGCGTTGACAAGCTGCGCTGCGATGTCGCGTCGGCGGAGCATACGCCGCACCAACAGCACAGCGTACAGCACGCACAGCCACAGCGGCTTTTGCTGCATGCCGGCCGACAGCGCGTACATCGCGACGAACCACAGGAACTGACGCGCGATCTCGCCGTTGCTCACGGCCGCCGGCGACAAGCGCTCGGCATACGGCGCCCAGAGCGACGCCGCGACATACATCAGCAGCGACGCACCGCCAAACAGAGGCGCCACCCACCAGGCTTGACCGGCCAGCGCGGGTATGGCGTACCACAGCACCTGACCCTGAACGTGGATCTGGTCGCATAGCGCGCCACAAAGGCCGCCGATAATAAAGATGGTGAGCCAGGTCTTGGGGTTGCGGCTGAGCTGAATCACGGGGCCGTCACAGGTCGAGCACCGACCCGCGCGGATCGTGGCCCGCGAGCGCGGCTTGCGCAACCGGCTGCAACTCGCCTTCGCCGTGGACTGCCAGGTAGTCGCCGCGCATGCCATGACACCACGGCCGAGCGGCGCAGCCGTCGCACGCCGCCACGTACTGCCCTTGCTCGATCGACGAGGTCTCCAGCCGAAAAGCGCGGCCGCCCGGATTGACGACCAGCAGCCCCATACCCGGGGCATCGAACTGGATCGACCACGCCGCGGGCGGCACCGCGCAGTGCGGCGTGTTCAGCGAGCACAGGGTTGCGCCGTGCGCCTGGGCGACCTGCCAGGCCTCCAGCATCAGCGGCACCAAGCGGTCGAGGCGCGGCACCAGGCGCCGCAGGTCGGCGTCTCCCTGATCTACCAACGAAAACAGCCAGATATTGAAATGCCGCAGGCCGAGCTGGGCGTAGTGGGCGACCAGTTGCGGCAGTTCGTGCACGTTGCGGGTCGTGGCCAGGATGTCGCCTTCCAGGCGCACGTTGCGCGAACGCAGCAGGCCCAGGGCCTCGCCAAGCAACTGGTGCGAGCGCGGCGTGCGGTTCAAGCCGTCGTGCACTTTGGGGTCCAGCGACTTGAGCAGCAAGTTGACTTCGCTCATGCCGGCATCCAGCGCCTTGTCGACGAACTGCGGGTAGCTGAACAGCATGGCGTTGGTCTGGACCTTAATGCGCTGGTAGCCCAGTTGGCGCGCGGCGCGCAGCGTGGCCACAAAGTCCTTGCGCAACGTCGGCTCGCCACCCGACAGCCACAGGTGGCGCGCGCCCAGGCGACGACCCTTTTGCAGCCAGTGCAGCACCTCGCCGGGGGCCATCTGGTCACCGGCGTCGGCGCTGCACGAGTGACAGCCGAGGCACCGGCAGTTGCACGCGAAGCCGGGCGAAAGCTCCAGCCAGCGGATAGGCGTTTCTCCAACGGTTACAGGCCATTGGGCAGACTGGAGCATGGCAGATCCGCGGGGTACGGGGGGATGGCGCCAGTGTGCCAGCCTGCGGGCATGCTGTCGCGTCAACCTTTGCGTTCAGGTCAGGTCATGCGGACTTCGGTGGCATCCGGATCCTGGTCCGGCCGGGTAACGTCTTCGCCGCGCAGCTCGGCCGCTTGAATGGTTGCGCCTTGCGGTCGGGCCCGCCGGTGTGCGGCGATGCGCTCGGCCAGCGCTCGCTGCAAGTGCGTCAGGTCGCCGTGGCCAGCTTGTTCCAAGACACCGCGCAGCAGGTGGGCGACAGCTGCTCCGTCTTGTGGACGCTCGCTCGGCTCTTTGCGCAACAGGGCTTGCAGCACCGCGTCGGCCCGTGCCCACGACAGGGCCAGGGTCGGCCAGCGGGCCGGCTCGGCGGTTTGGATGCGGGCCAGGGTCGCCTCTCGATCCGCTTCGGCAAACGGCGCGCGACCCAGCAGAGCCTCGACGACGACCGACGCCAGCGCGAACAGGTCGGTGCGACCGGTGATGGCCTGGCCGGCGATCTGCTCTGGCGCGGCGTAGGCCCACTTGCCGCGCAGCCCCTGACCGTGGGTCGTCTGCGCCAGCCCGGCCACGCGCGCAATGCCGAAATCGATGAGGTGAACGTCGCCAGTGTCGGACACCAGCACATTGGACGGCGACACGTCGCGGTGCACGACCCCGGTCGCGTGGGCCGCGCCAAGGCCGTCGGCCAGTTCGGCGCCAATATGCAGCGCAAGCTCAGCGGGCAGCGGCGTCTGCGTATCCGAGTCCGCTGTGGCGAGCAACTGCCGCAGGCTCAGCCCCCCCAGCCAAGGCATCGCAACGTAGGGCACGCCGTCGACCTCGCCGGCATCGATCAGCCGCACCACCACCGGGTGGTCGATACGCCGCAAGGCTTCCACCTCGCGCAGGTACAGCCGCGCCAGCGTCGGGTCCTCGGCGATGTGGGGCAGCAGGCGCTTGAGCGCCAGATCGGGATCGCCAGGCCGCCGGTCGCGGCGCTGCGCGCGAAACACCTCGGCCATGCCGCCGATGCCTTCTCTGCGCAACAGCAAGTAGTCGCCAAAGATCGCGGCCGGAGCCTCGACGCGTGGGCGCGACGCCGAATCGGTCATCGCGCCCCCCCGTCGCGGCCAGGATCCACCCCGGCGGCGCGCAGGTAGCGGTACAGCGTGCCACGATCGATGCCCAGTGTCTCCGCGGCCTTGCGCTTGTTGCCGCCGTGCAAGTGCACCCGGCGAACCACGACCTGGGTGGTCACGTCTTCCAGGCGCAGACCGTCAAGAGCGCCATCGACCAGGGCCCGCCGCTCGCCGCTCTGGGCTACGGCTGGCATGCGCTCGCGCGCCAGCAACGGGTCTATGTCCTGCAACTCCAAGGTGCTGCCGTTGGCAAACAGGCACGCGGACTTCAGTAAGGTCTCTAGCTGGCGCACGTTGCCCGGCCATGGCGCCTGACACAGCCGCGCCAGAGCACCAGGCGAAACCGCGACGACGTCGCCTATGCCTTGCTTGCGGTTCTCGGCGATAAAAGTGTCGACGAGCGCGGCGATATCCGTCGGCCGGGTCCGCAACGGCGGAATCTGCAGCTCGACCACCCGCAGCCGGTACAGCAGGTCTTCGCGAAAAGTGCCTGCCTTGACCATCGCCGCCAGATCGCGGTGGGTCGCCGCCAGCACGCGCGTGTCCACTTTGCGAACGCCGGACTCACCGACTCGAGTCACTTCGCCG
>SXGT01670334.1_pt1 | contig 27996 bp, 30 predicted proteins | sample 3176221 | NCBI WGS metagenome assembly SXGT01 (sample SAMN11356862, study PRJNA531348) | freshwater metagenome | isolation source: freshwater sample F1-120 | place: China: Fuxian Lake, Yuxi | collected 2017-12-25
ATCGAGGGCGATCATGTCCAGATGGTCGCCGGGCATCTTGATCTCGAGGATCAGCTCGCCTGCCTCCTTTACGGTGGACCAAGGCGGGGCGAGCGCGGCGAGGATGGCGGGAGCGGTCACGAGGAGGAGACCGTCGAGGCGGACTTCGGACATGTTCAGCTCGGGAGGGAGCTGCCACGCCGCAGCGCCGTGAGTGACGCTCGCGGTCTCTTGAGCGAAGGTCTCCTTGGCGAACTGGTCGAGATGGCCCACGGCCGAGAGCATAGGCGAGGGGATGCCAACCACCGCAACCGGACAGCGAGGCGGTCGCGAGGGCGGCCCGGACCCTCTTGCCGACCGAGAGGGCGTCCGATACCCGCTCTCTGTAGTTTACCAGGCCAACGACGCGACTTGACATAATGTAAAGTTCATCTCATGCTCCCTGGCGTGCTCGATGCGGTCGCTGCGCTCCGAGACATTCGCGGATACGCAGCGGCCAATCGCGTCCGCTTCACCAAGCCCCACGCCTTTGACCGGATGGACGAGCGCGGGCTGGTGATCGACGATGTGCTCCACGCCCTCCGGGAAGCGCGGTCCTGTGCGCTCCAGGACAACGGGTGATGGAAGGTCGCGTCGAGCGACCGCGACGGCGACGACCTGACCGCGATCTGTGTGCTCGAGGACGGCGTGCTCGTGGTGACTCTTTTCTGAAGGCAGGAGGCAAGAGGCGATGAAGTGCGGCAGCTGCGGCAGGGGCACGATGGCGCGGGTGGAGAGCGAGATGCGACGCACGGTCGCCGGTCACACCTTCTCCGGCATGGTGGGCGCCCTCCAGTGCAAGGTGTGCAGTGCCGAGGAGATCGAGCTGGACGAGGCCAAGCGCTTCGAGCGCGCGATCGCCGGCGAGCTCGCGGGGGCGCTCCCTTCAGGGCAGGCGATACAGTTCATCCGCAAGGTGCTCGGCTATACGGCAGCCGAGCTCGCGAGCCTGTTCGGCGTCCGGCCGGAGACGGTCTCTCGCTGGGAGACCGACAAGAACCCGATCGACCGCGCGGCGTGGACCCTGTTCGCTCTGCTTCTCGCGGACCAGCGCGACACAGAGGCAGCGCTCCGCGCAGCGGCGGCAGCGCGCGACTTGCCGAAGCTCGTCAAGGTCGCATAGTCATGGGGCTCCTCCGGTGCGAGGCGCCCTGGTGAACGCGCTCTCGTGGCTGCACGAGAAGATCACGCCCACCGCCGAGGTCGAAATCGCGATGCCCTGAGTGCGGGCTTTACCAGCAGATGATGCCGGCGCCGTAGTTGCACTCGGGCTTCTGGAGGAGCGAATAAAATCCGCCGGCCAAAAGTCCCATCCCCAGGCCCACGCCCGCGCCCACCAGCGCCTGATCCCCGTGCTCCTGCGAGGGGCTGCCGGCGACCCGGCCCGCGTAGGTGAGCGCCGCCGCGATCAGGGGCAGCGCCACGTCGCCCACCACGGCCCCCGCGTGGACTCGCCCTTCGCTCCACTTGAAGGAGTCGACCAGGAACACCGCGGTCCCGTGCCCCAACGCCGCGAAGGCCGCGTACGTGTGAGTCGACGGCATGCCGAAGGTCGTGCACCCTGGGACCCCGGGGTTGGACGTCCCGCAGCCAGGCCGGAAGCTCCCTATCTCGGGCTTTATCCCGTACTCGCTCACGAAGGCCAGCGCCATCAGCGTCATGGTGGACGTGAGCACCGACGCGTGCCAGCGCGCCTTCCACCCCACGGTGACCTCGGTGTCCGAGTAGTACACGCGAGGCATGAGGAGCTGGGTGCTCACGCCCACGATCATCGACACGGTCGAAACCGTCTGCCACGCCTCGCTCCTCTGGGGCGCGGGCAGCGACTGAGCCGAGGCCCTCGAGGGGGCGGCTGCCACGAGCGTGGCTGCCAGGAGGGCGACCACGCCCTTGCGCGCCGACTCGCTCGGCGCCCTCACTGCGTCACTCCGGCGTCGCAAGGCGCCAGGAGCGCGTCCGCCCCCGCTTCGGACGGCGGCGGCGCGGGATCCCCGTCCGCCCCCGCGCACGCGGCGAGGAGAAGCCCGATCATCACCAGTGCCACCGTCCAGCGCATCGCTTCCTCCCTGGGTCTCATAGCTCGGTGTACCCGCCGGGGACGACGAAGGTGTCGTCGTGCCCGGCCACCATCAGAACTCCCCAGCATGCCAGCTTGGTGCGCACGCTGAGCACGATAACGTCGTCCAGGGGGCCGTTGGGCCCGAGCACCGCCAGGTTGGAGCGACGGACTCCCCACGCTCCCTCGCCGTGCTGGAGGAGCGCCTCGTGGAGCTCGTGCCCCGCGGCCCCCGCGGTGGGGAGAATGGCGATGCGGAAGCGCACCGAGGCCCTTGTCCCCGCGTTGATCACGTCGGCGAAGACCAGATCGTGGCGGGCGCGGACGACGCGGGCCTCGAGGTTCTGGCTCTTCAGGAAGCGGATGAAGTCGTCGGCGTCGAGCGGGCGGTAGACGGGGCGGGCGTCGACGCCGGTGCACACGTCGGCGCGCAGCCTCATGTGGCCGAGGCTCGGGGACGTGGGCGTACGCTCGAACGACTCGATGTACGTCGTGGCGGAGGGCGCGGAAGCCACGTGCAGGTCGCCCGAGCTGCACGAGGCGACGAGCAACGACGACAGTACGAGGAGGGAGCGCGTGAGCACGGACACTGTTTTACTCAACTAAGCCGCTCCCGGCCGAAATTCTGGCGCTCTTCGTTAAGATGGCCGATTCCTTGGCCTTGAAGCGTGCGACATTGCTACTCTGCCGGCCGTGGCGTCCATCTATCGGCTCGTGGGGTTCGCGACTTGCCTCTGGCTCGGCGGCGGCGTGCTCGGCTGCGGCGGCGGCGTGCAGGACATCGCCGAGAAGAACCGCGTCTTTTACGCCTACGACACCGCCAGCACCGAGCTCCAGGACGACTTCGAGAAGCTCTACCCCCCCCTCCACAAGAAGGGCCAGGCCAGGGAGCTCGACTACCTGGGCGTCACGGTCCTGAACGGGAGGGTCCACCTCTCCCGCCCCACCGACTGGATCCTCCGCGCCGCCACGAACCAGCCTGGCCAACGCTTCATCAGCTACGTGTCCCCCCGGCAGAGCGTCTTCGCCCTCTACGAGTGGCCCGACCGTCCCGACGCTCCCTGGAGGGAGGTGCTTGCCCGCTACGAGGACGCCCTCAAGGCCTCCCACGCCGAGATCCTGGAGAGCCGCATCCCCGTGGCCACCTGGAACGGCCAGGGCAGGGCCTACGTGATCCGCCGCAAGGTCCCCGCCGCCAAGGTCCCCTACGTCAACACCAGCATGGAGTTCCTCCTCCGCGCGGACAACCGGGTCGTTCTGGTCCAGATCGTCCACCAGGGCGAGAGCATGGCCCCCGAGAGCGACGAGTTCATGCGCGTGGTCCAGACCCTCGAGCTCCTCTGATTCTCTCGGGCCGAGCTCGCGCGCACCAGAAGCGCGGTAGCGCGGCCGGCGTGGGGCCAGGCTCGTGTTGGACGTCGTAAAATCATGGTTTGTCGGTGGTTTACGAACCAGTAGACATAGTCGTCCAGGAGCTCGTGATTCTTGCTCTTCTCGTCGGTGGCCTCGAGCTCGGAGAGCCCCGGATCGAAGACCTTCTTGTCGGACTTTCGACGGACCCTGGCGCCCAGATCCTCATGACTCATCATCCATGACGGGTCTGGATCGTTCTCGATCGAGAGGAGCTCGAAGATGTCTTCGTACGACGGCTGAGTCTTCTTGAGCCTCTCGTACTCGGCCTTGTTCCGGCCCCCGAGGACATACGGCTCCTCCCACCGGAAGTCCTCGATACCCGTGACGTCGCACGGAAGCGACAGGCTCTTGATCAAATGTTCATGCCACAGAGCCAAGGCCTCGTCCGGGTCAGCCTCCTCATCGCCGATGACGGCCAACATCCTCTGGTCCTGCTCGTCGTACTCGTTCATCTTGCTCGTCGCCGGCAATCATACCTCGGGTGGTCGGAGCGTCTCCACTCGTGGTCGGCACGCACTCGCCGTCTTCCTTGCGGCTCCGATCCAGCGCGCCGAGCGGCGCGCGGCGGGGCCCCGTGGGCTGGCCGCTCTGCGCGGACTTCTTGCCGTCGCGCCCCAGCACGCGACCAGAGCCGCGGTCACGATGAACGGTCCTCGCCACGCCACGGTCCGCACCCTCGGGTGAAGTCGTAGTTGGCGATAGGATCCATGATCGGCATGGTAGCCTCTCCGCCGCCGAAGCGGAGGGCGACATGGGAACCTGGGGTAGCGGAAACTTCGACGACGACACCGCGGCCGACCACCTCTCGACGATCACCGGCCGGCTCATCACCGAGGTGGCGGAGGCGATGGCCAGCGCCCCGGTCGAGATCGAACCCGACGAGTACTGGGGCGTCGCGGTGCCGTGCAACCTGGAGCTGCTCCACCTCCTGGCCAAGCAGCGGTGGGTCGGCGCCACGCTGCCTCCCGCAGAGACGATCGCCGCGTGGAAGGCGACCTACCTCGGCGTGTGGGACCGCGCGATCGACAGCCTGGGCCCCAACCCCGACTACAAGGGAGAGCGGCGCGCGGTGCTGACCGCGACATTCGAAAAGCTCGAGGCCCTCGCGCGCGAAGTGAGCCCCCCTCCTCCACCCTCATGGGCGAAAAGGCCTCCCGAGACCGGGGCGAAGAAACCCGTAAAGACCAGGGCGAAGAAGTAGACTTTATCCGAAATAACTCTTCAATCAGGTATAAAGCTCTCTGTATGTGAGCTTGGATTTACATCCAGGTTGCCTTCTCGACGGAGACCTTGGGGGTATTCCCGGTATAGCGCTGGACCTCGGGATCGGTGTCCATCTTCATCGCGCCGAGCCTGCCTCCCCCGTCCGTCGTCGCCCCGCCGCGGCGCACGGGGGCTGGGACGACAGCTCCGCAAGGCTTTTTTCCAGGTCTTCCAGGGCCATCGCCACCCGATCGGCGTGGGTCCTGAAGCTCACGATGGCCATCCGTATCAAGAAGCGCCCCTTGACCACGGCGCCGGTCAAGAGGACCCGCTGCTTCTCGTTGACCTTGGAGCAGAGCCTCCTGTTGTACACCTCGGCGTCCTCGCTCGTCATCCCCTCGCAGCGGGCCCGGAAGGCCAGCACCGACAGCTCGGGCTCGGCCACCACCTCGAGGCCCGGGGTCGCCCGGATCGCGTCGGCCGCCTGGCGGGCCAGATCCAGCTTCTCGTCCAGCTCGGCCCTGAACACCCCCGCGCCGTGCATCTTCAAGGGGAGCCAGACGCGCAGCCCCCTCACCTCGCGGGAGAGCTCGGGGCCCAGCTCACAGAAATCGATCATGCCCTCCTCGGTCTGCATGGCCGGCATGTACGAGGCCTGCACCGAATGGGCGCGGCGGAGCGCCTCGCGGTCGCGCACCACCAGGCAGCCCGTCCCGTAAGGGAGGAACAGGCTCTTGTGAGGATCGAGGGTCACGGAGTCGGCGCGCTCTATCCCCCGGAGAGCCGCCCTCCCTCGCTCGGTGAGAGCAAAGAAGCCCCCGTAGGCCGCGTCCACGTGAAACCAGATATTTCCCTTTGTTGCGATATCGGACAATCTCGCCAGATCATCGACCGCGCCCGTGCTGGTGGTGCCCGCCGAGGCGACGAGGAGGAAGGGGGTGAGGCCTCTCTCCCGATCCTGGCGCACGGCCTCGGCCACGGCCCCCGGAGGCAGGCGAAAGTGCTCGTCGGTGGGGAGCGCCCTCACACGGGAGGCAGGAAAACCCGCGATCAGGGCGGCCTTGCGCACCGAGTGGTGGGCCTCCTCGGAGGTGTAGATGACGCCGCCAAGGAAATCCTCGGGGAGGCGCTCTCGGCGAGCGGTCACCACGGCGACCAGGTTGGCCATCGAGCCTCCGGTAGTGAGGATCCCTCCAGAGCCAGGGGGTAGCCCCAGCATGGCGCAGAACCACTGGATGACGTTCTCCTCGAGCTGGGCAAGGCCAGGCGAGGCGACGAAGACTCCTATATAACGGTTGGTGGCGGCGGTGATCAGGTCGGCCACGGCGGTGTGGAAGAGCCCTCCTCCAGGGATATAAGCCAGGTACCCCGGAGACGCGGCGTTGAGGCTGGCCGGGAGGATACGACCGAAGAGCAGGCGCACCAGGCGCTCGAAGGAGCGGCCCTCCTCGGGCATGGGCTCCCTGAGGGAGCGGGCCAGCTTCTTTCCACCCCGGGTGGAGTGCATCGGCTGGCGAGGGAGAGCGCCGAGGAAGCGCTGGATGTGCTCCATCGCGTGATGGACCATGCTGCGCATCGCCTCGGGCGAGAGCTCGAGGGCGTGCGGGGGCGGGGGCTTCACCCGGGCGAGTCTAGAGCACGGGGCACCCCAGGCGAAGCGCGCGGAGTGCGGGTAGACTGCTCCCGTGAATCGAAGCTCACGTGGTTCCAAGGATCTACTGCGCCGGCTCAGGGAGGGGCGGAGCGTGGACCCGTCCGAGTTGGCCGGGGCCAAGCTGGGGCGAATCAACCGGTGGTTCTCAAGCCAGAACCTGGACTCCGCGGTGGTGGGGGTGAGCGGAGGGGCCGACTCTGCGCTCTCCCTGGCCCTGCTCATGGCCGCGTCCAGGCAAACGGGTTCCCCTCTACGTCGGGTGGTGGCGCTCCTCCTCCCCATAGAAAGCCGCGGGGCGACCGGGCAGGCCGAGGCGACCGAGAGGGGGCGCCTGGTGGCCGGGGCGCTGGGGGCCGAGGTCTGGGAGGCGCCGCTCACAGGGGCGTTACAGGAGTACGTCGCCTCGCTCTCGAGGGCCTCGGGGCTCTCCTTCGACGCCTGGTCGGAGGGGCAGTGCCTGAGCGTGGCCCGCACGCCCGCGCTCTATGGAGCCGCCTCGCTCCTCCAGGCACATGGCCACCGCTCGATCGTGGTCGGGACCACCAACAGGGACGAGGGGGCCTACCTCGGATTCTTTGGAAAGGCCTCGGACGGCATGGTCGATCTCCAGCCCCTCTCGGATCTCCATAAATCCGAGGTGCTGGCGCTGGCTCGCTATTTCGGTATCCCTGACGAGGTGATCTCCTCGGTCCCCTCGGGGGACGTCCACGACGGCCGCGTCGACGAGGAGATGATCGGGGCGTCCTACGACGAGGTCGAGGCCTTCCTTCGCCTGCTCGAGCTCGAGCGCGATCCGGCCGAATACCTGGACGAGGCCGCGGTCCTCGCGATCGAGAGGCAGCACCGGACCAACCTGCACAAGTACTCCGTGGGCGATCCCGCAGTGCACCTCGACGTGATGCCCAGGGGCGTCCCTGGAGGCTGGAGTGACGAGGCGCTCTCCGGGCGCACCGAGCGATGTCCAACACCAGGAGCCGTGCCAGGGGCCTGGGATCCGCCGCAGATCACCCTCGATCCCCCGCTCGGGCTCCCTGAACCTCGTCGACTCGAAGCACCTCGCGGGCTCGCCATGCTGGTGCGGGGCGTGCTCTCTCTCTCCGACTGCGCTCGCCTCTGTCTTGCCATGGAGCGCTCCGGGGGCGCTGAACCCGTGGGGGTCACAGGAGCGAGAGACGGATATGGCGTAGGCTCGGTCCGGGCGACGGCCTGGTCGCCCGAGCTGGGCGCGGCCCTGTGGGGGCGCCTCCGGCCTGCCGTCCCCTCGGTGCGCTTCTTGGGAGAGACGAGCCCGACGGACCACTTCGCGACCGGGACCCGCTCCGGACACAGGAGCTGGCGGGTCGTCGGCCTCTCGCCTCTATTACGGTTCATGCGCTACGAGCCCGGCGGCAGGCACCTCTGTCACTACGACGCAGGCTTCGATTACGGCGACGGGCGCCGCACCCTGCTCTCGGTGGTGCTTTACCTGGAAGGCGCGCCGGGCAGTGGGGCGACGCGCTTTGTCCGGGATGGTCAGGAGTCGCTCCCTGCCCGCTCCAGGGATTACTCGGACTGGATAAGAGACACCCTGGACGAGGAGGTGATCGCCTCCGTCCAGCCCGAGCCAGGTGCCGCGCTGGTCTTCGATCACCGGCTCTGCCACGACGTGCAGCGCTGGGAGGGCCCGGGCGCCCGCGTGATCGTGCGCGCGGACGTGGTGTACGAGCTCATCCCCGACGGGCGATCCTGATGCACTGGAAGATACGCCGCGATCCTTACCTGGCTCGCCTCGCCGAGAGGCACGGAGAGGAGGCCGTCTGGGCCTCGGGCTTCTTCCTCGACGAGGACGAGGACGACGCCTCGCTGGACGACGTCGACTGGCGCTGCACCCCGCTGCCACGCTCGAGGGGAGCCGGGGGAGAGCGGCCCGCGGTGCTCCTCTCGACCGGGGCGTTCTGCCCGGTGCACGCCGGCCATATCGCGATGATGGAGAGCGCCAGGACCGCGGCAGAGGGCGCGGGCTTCGATATCCTTGGTGGCTACCTCTCCCCGGGTCACGACGCCTATATCCGACTAAAATGTGGGAGAGCTGCGATCCCTGCCCCGGAGCGGCTACGCCTCTGCGGGGACGCGGCCAGGGAGAGCGGCTGGCTCTCGGTGGATCCCTGGGAGGCCCTGCACCGGCGCGTGGCCGTGAACTTCACCGACGTGGCGGCCCGCCTGAGGGCCTACCTCCGCGCTCACCTCGATCCTCGCGTCGAGGTGCTCTACGTGTGCGGCGGCGACAACGCCCGCTTCGCCCTGGCCTTCCTCGAGGAGGGCGGGTGCGTGGTGGTCGGGCGGAGGGGCTCTTCGCTGGAGTACTCGTCCTGGCGAGCCAGGCTCTCTGCCCACCCCCGTATCCTGTGGGGCGAGGGAGAGCACCCCGGGGCCTCCAGGCTCCTCCGCTCGGCCTCGCCTCCGGAACAGGCCAAGAAGAGCCTGGTGCTCAGGCTCGAGGACGATCGGGCGGTGCGTACGCTGGGCCTCACGACCTTGACTCGCTTTCAGGGGGAGCTCGCCTCTCTGCTCTCGGAGCACGCCGTGGTGAGAGCGGCGCCCTTGCAGGAGCCCGGCCAGGAGGCCGGGATCATCAGCCTGGACGCCATGCTCCCATCGCGGCACAACCTGGCCGTGAGCCGGCTCTTCGCGCCGGGCGGCTACCAGCTCCTCGGCCATGTCCCGAGGCCGGGCGCCCCCCCTCTCGACGAGCAGCTCGCCGCGATCCCGAGGGGTGTATACACCCTCCGTGACGACGATCGAATGACCGGAGGCACGCTCGCCGCGATAAGGGCGATACTGCCAACCAGCCTATCGATCTCGAACACCTGCTTCGCCGTGCCTCACGATCCCGACGAGGAGATCTCGGACAGCCGCGATTTCCTCCTTGGAGCCGACGACGGAGGCCTCGTGATCGAGCTCCCCGACGGGCGCGGAGAAGGCCGCTCCAGCGTGGGCCGAGCGCCGTATATCCTGCCCTATGTCGATCCTGCGGTGAGGTGCTGCATTCCTCCCGGTCAGGCCCGCGTCTTCTCGGCGAAGGTGTGGGCGCTGAACGAGCGCATGTTCCTGGGAACGGGGCTCTGCGTCCGAGATCTGCCGGGACCGGCCAGGGCGACCTTCGGGTGGCTGGGCGAGAGTTATCCTCTCGACGAGCTGTGTCGCTGGCACATCGCGCGCATGGAGAGGACGAACCCCCATGTCCGGTAGGACGCTCGAGCCAGGACAGGCCCGTGGACACGCCGGCTTCACCTGGGCCGATCACGTCGACTGGATGGTCGCCACCGCGGGCTCGCTGGCCGCCGTGGCCGAGCGGCTATGCGCCAGGAGAGGCCACGAGGAGAGCGTCGCCTCGGCGGAGAGGGCTCTGCGGCGCCTCCGGGAGCGTGGCCAGGAGGACGGAGGAAAATGGGGGGTCCGGGCCCTGGCCGTGTTCGGCGTCCCTGACGCGGCCGACGCCCGCGCCCGGTGGATGGGGGCCTACCACTCCCGCTTCACGGATCTGCCCGTCTCGGTCTGCGAGGATCTGGTGCGTTTTTGGGACCGGCCTCCGCTCAGCCAGTCCCGAGGATCGCGCATCTGGCTCTCCCTGGCCCACGCCACCTGCGCCCTTCGTCGCGGCGACGAGGAGAGCGCCAGGGCCTCGCTCGAGCAAGCCAGGAGAGCTCTCCCTGGCGCCCCTGCCTCGGCGCAGGTCGAGCTGCTCCTCACGGACGCCTTCCTGGCCAGCCGCCACGCGGTGGACGAGGTCCCGTCGCGCCTCTCGGCGATCGAGCCTCTCCTGGGCGCTCTCCCGGACACCGATTTCCCTTATCTGCACGTGCGCTGGATCGATCAGAGGGCCTACCATATCAACAAGAAAAAGGACTTCGCAGGAGCGGAAGCCCTCTACCGCGCTCTTCCCGAGCGTGGCTCTCCGGCTTTCGTCCTCTGCCGCCGGGCCAACGGGCTCGCCTATGCCCGCTGGAAGCAGGGACACCTGGACGAGGCACGGGCCCTCGCTCGAGAGGCGGCCCGCCAGGCTGGCGACGGCGGGCACGTGAGGATGCGGGCCATGGCGCTGGCGATGCTGGGCCGGATCCTCCGTGGCCCCGAGGGAGAAGACGCGAAGGCCAGGGCCATCGCGATCGCCAGGCAGCTTGACGACGAGAACCTCCGCCTCCGCTTCGAGCGATGAAGAACGGAACGGGTTCTTACACGGACAAGCCCGGGTGGAAGGCCATCTCCGCTGCGCTATGCTCGGCGCATGAGTGGCCCCGCTGCCAGGAAGCTGCCGTCACCTGCCACCCTCGCGGATCTGCTGGCCCTGCCCGAAGAGGACCGCTACGAACTCGTCGATGGGCAGCTCGTCCAAAAGGAGGCGGGCTCCGTTCGCCACGGCCAGGCGCAAGGGGCCGCCTTCCACCTGCTCAGCCCCTACCGACGCAAGCCGGGTGGCCCGCCTGATCGCCCGGGCGGCTGGTGGTTCTCGACCGAGGCCCTCATCGACTTCGGCGAGCCCAATGCCCGCATGCCCGATGTCGCTGGCTGGCGCATGGAGCGCCTGCCCGAGCTCTCCGATGAGGCGGTGGTCAAGGTCCTGCCCGACTGGATCTGCGAGGTCCTCTCGACGAGCCGCGCCGATGACCTCGTCAAGAAGAAGAGGCTCTACCACCGCTGCAAGATCCCCCACTACTGGATCATCGACCCGCGTGACGAGATCCTCACCGTCTTGCGCTGGACGCCTGACGGCTACACCGAGGTGCTTGCGGCCGAGCGCGGAGAGCGGGTGCGGGCCGAGCCCTTCGCGGCCATCGATCTGCAGGTGGGGGTCTTCTTCGGCGACGACGAAGAGTAGAGCAGCTCGCCCCGCTGTCTTCCCGTGACAATCCTCCCTACTCTTCGAACTTCCAAAATATCAAGATGGAATGAGCTTGGCGTCGGGGAGGACGAGCATCACGTCCCCGAGCTCGTGGGAGCGCATCCCCAGAGCTCCCGCCAGAGCCCAGGCCCGGGCCAGCAGCGCCTCGTCGCAAAACGCCGATAAAAGGGAGTAGTGCGAGGTGCCAGGCTCGTGAAGCCCTGTGAGCAGCCCGTCGACCAGGCGGAGGACGCTCCTGGGTCCCAGCACCCAGCCGGTCTCGCCCTCACCAGCGATCAGAGCCCCGTGCTCAGCAAAGGATCCCTCCAGGGCTCGGGCCACCGTCGTCCCCACCGCGACGACCCGCCCTCCTCGGCTTCGAGCCTCATGGATCGCGCGGACCGTGCGCTCGGGGATCTCGTAGCGCTCGGCCGGAGGGGCCTCGGCGTCCCCGACAGGATCGCCCACCGAGGAGAGCCCCGCCGCGTGGGTGAGCGCCGCGATCCCGACTCCCCTCGAGAGGAGCGAGAGGAGGATCTCCGCGGACAGGGCGCGGCCGGCCGAGGGCATCTCGGTCGCCCAGGGCCTCCCGGCGTACGCGGTCTGGACGTCCCATATCGCCAGCGGTGACGGGACATGTGCATACTGCACGGGATGCCCCAGCTCGTGGAGGGCGAGCACCAGCTCGGCGCCGGCCCGGTCGAAGCGCACCTCGTGCACGTGCGGACCCGTGCCCACGACCGCCGCGACCAGCCTGCCCCCCCCGAAGTCGATCTTCGCTCCCACGGGCAAGCGGGGCCTGGGGCGGTGCTCGGTCCTCGTCCTGTGATCGCCAGGGCCGAAGAGCACGATCTCGAAGATCCCTCCCGGGAGCGCCCTTCGCACGCGTAGCTCGATCGGCCCGCCCTGGGCGCGGCCTCGCAGCGACGCCGGCAAGGTGCCCGCGTCGTTGACGACCACCAGATCTCCGGGCGAGAGCTCGGACGCCAGATCGCGCACCGAGCTTACCCGGAGTTTCCCTTTGGCCGGGTCCACCCTGAGCATACGGCGATCGTCTCGCCTCGCCGGAGGACGGGACTCCGGCGAGGGCTCGGAAGGCCACGACAGGGCGGCGCTCACGACGACGCCCCCTGGCGAGCCAGCCGGTCCGCTGCCAAGAAGCGAGCCCCTGGAGGCGTGCCCTGCGGGTCCTCCACAGCTTCGACCAGCACCCTGGCCACGTCCGCGGGCCGAAGTAGCGTGGCAGGATCCGCGTCGGGCATCGCCTCCGCGTGCATCACGGTGTCCATCTCCCCTGGATCCACCGAGAAGACCCGGATCGGGCTCCCCGAGAGCTCGGCGGCCAGCGTCGCGACCAGGTGATCCTGGGCGGCCTTGGAGACCCCGTAGGCGCCCCAGTGAGGATAGGGCGACACCGCTGCGTCCGAGCTCACGAACACCAGTGTCCCTCCTCCCCTGACCAGCATTCCCACACCCACGGCCTTGGCCAGCCGGAAGGGCCCCATCAGGTTGGTCTCGAGCACCCTGGAGAAGTCCTCGCACTCGGTGTCAAACAGGAGAGGCATGGGCAAGGGCCCCAGGGTGCTGGCGCACTGGACGAGCAGATCGGCGGGCCCCGCGAGCTCCGCGGCCGCCTGTACCAGCGGGTGGATGGCGTCCTTGCTCGAGACGTCGAAGACAAGGGCGTGCGCCGCTCCCCCTCCCTCCCTGATGCTGGCCGCGACGGCCTCCACCTCGCGCCTGTTCCTCGCCACCAGCACCACGCTGGCCCCTCGCCTGGCGAGCTCCCTGGCCACCGCGGCCCCCAGCCCGCGACCCGCGCCCGTGACCAGCGCCGATTGTCCTTCCAGATGCATGATGTCCTCCATTTCGAGGAGCATGCATCACGAGCTCCGGGAAGTTGACCGTCTTGCCAAGGGATTGGAATCCTTCTCGTGGTGCAGCAAGATCTCCCTCTCCCCGAGCGCCTGGCCGAGAACGTCCGGGCTCTCCGGGAGCGGGCCGGCCTTACCCAGGCTCAGCTCGCCAAGAAGGCCGGCGTCCCCAGGGCCACCTGGGCCCACCTGGAGTCAGGGGCGGCCAACCCCACCCTGGCCGTGCTCGACGCCGTGGCAAGGACGCTGCAGGTCACGCTCGAGGAGCTCGTGGCCCAGCCCCGAGGAGCGGCGTCCTATTTCCCTCGAGAGGCGCTCGTCGTCAGGCGGAGGGGCGAGGTCGAGGTGAGGAAGTTCCTGCCCGAGCCGCTCCCTGGCGTCGAGCTGGACCGCCTCTCGCTCCCTCCGGGCGCCAGGATGGTCGGCGTCCCCCACCTGGAGGGCACCCGCGAGTACCTCACCTGCGAGTCGGGCGAGATCGAGCTGGTGGTGACCGGGGAGACCTACAGGTTACAAGAGGGCGACGTGGTGGTCTTCCGGGGCGATCAGCGCCACTCCTACACCAACCCGGGCGGCCGCCTCGCGGTCGGCTACTCGGTCGTGCTCGTGGTCCGATGATATCCAAATATCTTGCCGCCCTCCCGGACGTATACAGGGGAGCTCGATGGCGGCATACTGCCGCCAGCAAAGGAGACGAGATGGCGCTCACCCTACGGCACACGATCGAGACCGACCTGGACACCTACTGGGGCAAGGTGTTCTTCGACGAGGAGTACAACCGCCGGCTCAACCGCGACGCGCTCGGCTTCCGGCAGTTCGAGGTGGTCGAGAACGGCGAGAAGCCGGACGGAACCCGGATCCGCCGGACCAAGGTACTCCCCAAGAACGAGCCGCCCGCCGTCGTGAAGAAGCTCGTCGGCGACGCGCCCAGCCTCGAGGAGGGGAGCTATGATCCCAAGACCCGGCGCTACACCTTCAAGATCACCCCCCACGCCATGCCCGAGAAGATCCACATCTCGGGGAGCGTGCGCGCCGAGAAGAAGGGGGAGCGCCAGATCGAGCGTATCGTCGAGGTCGACATCAAGGTGTCCATCTTCGGCGTGGGCGGGGTGATGGAGAGCTTCATCGAGAAGACCTTCAAGGAGAGCTACGATCAGGGCGCGATCTTCACCAACAAGTTCATCGCCGAGAAGGGCCTCTGACGCCCCGAACCTCCCTCACTGGTAGATCTGGACAGCCCACAAAAGGCCGTTGGGCATGGTGAAGGTCCCGCAGGCGACCTTGGTCCAGCGAGGGCTCACCATGTTGTTGTAATGCCCGTGCTCCGAGGGGTCCCCTGGCCCCTCGTCCCACATGGCCCTGAGGCACTCGTCGGTCACCGCGGCGGGAGATCCTGCCCAGTTGGGGCAGCCGTTCTGCGCCCACTCCTTGCAGCGCCCAAAGGAGCTATGGGCCTGCTGCGCCCTCGCGTCGTCGGCCGCCTCGCTGGCGGCGCACTCCTCGGCGTCCCTCCAGCGGGCGAGCGGCGGCATGCTCCTCATGGCGCGGTAGCGATTGACGGTATCCACGCAGAGCTGCCCCACGTCGACGGAGGACACGGGCCGGGGAGCCCCCTGGGATACGGAGGATACGGGGGGCTGCGCGCCCGCTGCGGAAGGCGATGTGGCCGTGATCCCTGCTGAAGCCGGGGGCGCCGAGGCTGGAACCGGGGGCGAGGACAGGGAGGAAGAAGGGGAGGATGGGGGAGGGGACGGGGGAGGGGACGGGGGAGGGGACGGGGGAGGCTGCGTCGGGGGGGGCAGCGGAGCGCCTTCGGGGAAATGCTGGGGGGCGCAGGCTCCCAGTCCGGTGAGGACGAGGACGAGCAGCGGGCGTCGCATCGTCCTAGAGTAGCATTGCGTCCGCGCGATCGCGCCTTACAGAACGACGGAACGAGGTGATTCGAATGAGCAAAGGCCAGACGGTTCGAAGCTACGAGTACGTGAATCATCCGTACGAGGCGGTCAGGGACGCGCTCTGCGCGGATACGCTGAAGATATTCAGCTCGGCCACGAAGGCCGCCACGTCCAGGGCTCGTTCCCTCGCCTCCGAGCTCCACATCGAGTTCGCAGGGATAACGGTCGGGGCGGAGATCGCCATCTCGGTCACCAGCGTCGTGGAGTCGACGGCCGAGGGGAGCTCCACCCCGTCCACCTGCGTCCGGCTCGAGTGGGGCGCTGCCAGCATGCCAGGGCTATTTCCGATGATGAAGGCGGAGCTCAACGTGTACCCCCTGACGTCGACCGAGACCCAGCTCGATTTCTCGGGCACCTACGAGCCCCCGCTGGGGCTGGTCGGCGGCGCCTTCGACGCCATCGTCGGCCATCGCATCGCGGAGGGGTCCGTGCACCGCTTCGTGAACGAGGTCGCGGAGTACCTGAGGACGGCCCTGAAATCGCCGGGGTAGGGCAGGGCTGCACAAGACGCCCCAAGCGCGGCGAAGTCGGGTAGAGTGGCGCGCCATGGCCATGACCCGTCAGCTCGCCGTGGTGCAGGATCGCCCCTTCGCGACGGTCCGCAAGGACACCTGGTGGCTCGAGCCGCTGTTCGTCATCTTCACGCTGGGTGGCTTCGGTATCTACGCCACCTGGGCAGCCCTCCAGAACGCGTACTACGCCTCGGGCCCCTACCTCTCACCCTTCTACTCCCCCTGCCTCGCCGAGAGCTGCGGGGAGCACGCGCTCGTCAAGGTGGCCGGCTCCTGGTGGCCGCTCTCTCCGGCCTTCCTCATCCTGTGGATCCCCGGGGGGTTTCGGGCCACCTGTTACTACTACCGCAAGGCCTACTACCGCTCCTTCTTCGGATCGCCGCCCGGCTGCGGCGTCCGTGACGTCTCGTCCAAGTACAAGGGCGAGACCCGCTTCCCCTTCCTCCTCCAGAACATCCACCGTTACTTCTTCTGGCTGTCCTTGCCGGTGGTCGCCTGCCTCTGGCTCGACGCCTTCAAGGCCTTCTCGTTCGGCGGACACTTCGGGATAGGGCTGGGGTCTCTGGTGCTGACGCTCAACGCGGCACTGCTCTCCCTTTACAGCTTATCGTGCCACTCCTGCCGCCACGCCTGCGGCGGCCACATGGACGTCCTCTCCAGCGCGCCGGTCAAGCACGGGCTCTGGAAGATCGTGAGCCGGCTGAACGAGCGCCACATGATGTTCGCGTGGATAAGCCTGTACGGCGTCGGCCTCACGGACGTCTACGTCAGGCTCTGCGCCATGGGCATTCTCCACGACGTTAGGATCCTCTGATGAGCGAGCGCAAATACCAGCAAGAGGAGTACGACGTCCTGGTGATCGGGGCGGGGGGCGCGGGCCTCCGGGCGGCGATCGAGGCCTCGGCCATGGGTTGCAAGACGGCCATCGTCTGCAAATCGCTCCTCGGCAAGGCCCACACCGTGATGGCCGAGGGGGGGATCGCCGCGGCGCTGGGCAATGTCTACTCCGAGGACAACTGGAAGGTGCATTTCCGCGACACCATGCGCGGCGGCAAGATGCTGAACAACTGGCGTATGGCGCAGCTCCACGCCCAGGAGGCGCCGGCGAGGGTCCTGGAGCTCGAGGAGTGGGGCGCCCTCTTCGACCGCACCAAGGACGGGCTCATCCTCCAGCGCGACTTCGGGGGGCACCGCTACGCCAGGCTGGCCCACGTGGGCGACCGCACCGGGCTGGAGCTCATTCGCACCCTCCAGCAGCACGCCGTCCACAAGGGCATCGACGTGTTCATGGAGTGCAACGTCCAGAGGCTCCTCAAGGACGCAGGCAGGATCTCGGGCGCCTTTGGCTACTGGAGGGAGACCGGGAAATTCATCCTCTTTCGCACCAAGGCGGTCGTCCTGGCCACGGGCAGCGTGGGAAAATCCTGGAAGTTTACATCGAACTCCTGGGAGTCCACGGGCGACGGCCACCGCCTGGGCTACGACGCGGGCGCCGACCTGATCGAGATGGAGTGCATCCAGTTCCACCCCACCGGGATGGTGTGGCCCCCCAGCGTCCGCGGGATCCTGGTCACCGAGGGCGTCCGGGGCGACGGAGGAACACTGAAGAACCGCGACCAGAAGCGCTTCATGTTCGATTATATCCCCGAGTTCTTCAAGGCCGAGACGGCGGACACCGAGGCCGAGGCCGACCGCTGGTACGAGGACAAGAAGAACAACCGGCGCACCCCGGATCTCCTCCCTCGCGACGAGGTCGCCCGGGCCATCAACAGCGAGGTCAAGGCCGGGCGGGGGAGCCCTCACGGCGGGGTGTTCCTCGATATCGCGTCCAGGCGCTCGGCCGAGGACATCAAGCGGCGCCTGCCCTCGATGTACCACCAGTTCAAGGAGCTGGCGGACGTGGACATCACCAAGGAGCCCATGGAGGTCGGTCCCACCTGCCATTACATCATGGGCGGGATCCGCGTGGACGCCGACACCGCGGCCAGCTCGGTGCCGGGGCTCTACGCGGCCGGCGAGGTCTCCGGGGGGATGCACGGCGCCAACCGTCTGGGGGGCAACAGCCTCTCCGATCTGGTGGTCTTCGGGAGGCGCGCGGGCGCGGGCGCCGCGGAGTACGCCAAGGGCGCCCCTCCGCTGGGGATCATCGACGCGGGCGAGATCGAGAGCATCACCCGGGAGCTCCTCGCCCCCTTCGAGGGCAAGGGCGAGAACCCTTATACGATTCACCATGAGCTCCAGGAGTGCATGCAGGCCAACGTCGGCATCATCCGCACCGAGTCCGAGCTCCTCCAGGCCAAGGAGACGATCGCCAGGCTCAAGGAGCGGCTGAAGAACGTCTCGGTCGAGGGGCACAGGCAGTTCAACCCCGGCTGGCACCTGGCGCTGGACCTCTCTTCGATGCTCACGGTGTCCGAGGCCGTGACGGCGGGGGCCCTGGAGCGCAAGGAGAGCCGGGGCGGGCACACCCGCTCCGACCACCCCAAGGCCGATCCCCATTTTGGCAAGGTGAACATCGTGATCCGCAAGTTGAACGGCGAGATGACGATCGAGCAGGAGCCCCTGCCCGAGATGCCCGCCGACCTGAAAGCCCTCTTCGAAGACGATCCTGGGAAGTCCACGAAGGTGGGCGACCCTGGGAAGTCCACGAAGGGGGAGGCCAAGAAGTGAGCTGTCCGAGCCAGGTCACGGCAAAAGGAGACACATGAGCCAGACGGTCACGTTGAAGGTGTGGCGAGGCGACGCCTCCGGAGGAGAGCTCAAGGAGTACTCCGTGCCGGTCCAGGAGGGCATGGTCCTCCTGGACGTGATTCACACCCTCCAGGCGACACAGGCCGGCGACCTCTCCGTCCGCTGGAATTGCAAGGCAGGCAAGTGCGGCTCGTGCTCGGCCGAGATCAACGGCAGGCCCCGCCTCCTCTGCATGACCCGGATGAACACCTTCGTCCCCGGGGAGACGATCACGGTCACTCCCCTCCAGACCTTCCCCATCATCAGGGATCTGGTCACCGACGTGTCCTTCAACTTCGAGAAGGCCAAGGAGATACCTGCCTTCAAGCCCAAGCCCGTGGACGCCGACGGCAAGCGCCGGATGTACCAGGAGGACATCGATCGCGTGCAGGAGTTCCACAAGTGCATCGAGTGCTTCCTCTGCCAGGACGTGTGCCACGTGATCCGTGACCACAAGGACAACAAGCCCGCCTTCTCCGGGCCTCGCATGTTCGTCCGCTACGCTTCGCTGGAAATGCACCCGCTCGACGAGGGCGATCGCATCGAGCGCGTCAAGGACCAGGCCGGGCTGGGGTACTGCAACATCACCAAGTGCTGCACCGAGGTGTGCCCGGAGCATATCCGCATCACGGACAACGCCATCATCCCGCTCAAGGAGCGCGTCGTGAGCGAGTTCCACGATCCGCTGATCGCGGTGTGGAGGCTCCTCACCGGAAAGAAGCGCAAATCCTCGACCTGAGGTACGTATCGGAGGCGCTCAATCGTCGTAACGGAAGGCGGCCGTGGTGGACTTCTGCAGGGCGAGTAGCTCGGGGTGGGTCTTCAGGGCGCGAACGCAGCGGTTCCAGCGCAGGATGGGATCCGAGGTCTTGCCCTCCCCGAGGTCCTCGGCCCTCTCGAAGGACTCGAGCGCCAGCTCGAAGGAGTGGAGCGCGTTGCGGGTCTCGCCGTGCTCGAGCTGCACCTTGGCGATCCGCTCCCACGCGATTCCCCTGTAGTAGGTCCGCTCGTACTCGGCCTCCAGCAGGCTAAAGATGGCGAGCGCCTCGTCAAACACCCGGTGCCGGTCCTTGGGGAAGCGATCGGTCAGGGCGAGCCCCAGGGTGCGGAGGGCCCTCTGCTCGGTCGGGAGGACGTCCAGCACGTCGCGGCAGATGCTCTCCGCCTCGTCGGGCTGGTTGAGATCCCTGTAGTGCTCGGCCCTGGCGATCGCGCTCTGTAGCGCCGTTTCCGGCAGTCGCTTGAGTTCGTAGCGCATGGTCACTCTGTCCTGGCGTGGCGTGGCCTGGCGTGGCCTGGCGTGGCCTGGCCTGGCCTGGTCTGTCCTGGCCTGGGGCGATGGTACGGGGATGGGCCCGTGCGGTCAACGTGACACCGCGAGCTGCGACTCCATCAGCACCACCACGTAGGGATTCCACGTCGAGAGCACATAATAGAGAGACAGAGTGCTGCCCTGGAGGCGGGTGAAGCGCTCGACCACGTAAGGCGCGTAGGCCGCTCCGTTGAATTTCTCGGGCTCCTGCCGCTTCTCGGCGCTGATCATCGGCCCGGCCAGCCTGGGATCGGGGTGGGACGCGTCGTGGATGAAGCGCCCGTATCCCTCCTTGGGGGAGAACAGGCGCTGCGCCGAGCTCCAGGGGCCCGTGGGAGAGCGGGAATGGCGGAGCACGATACCTCGCTCCTCGGCGCTGCCCTCCCGGCTGTCGTAGACCATGAGCCACAGCTTGAGATCCGCCGACCAGGTGACGGACAGGTCCATCATCGTGGGGTGCGAGAAGAGGGGTCTTGCCTCGGCCTCGGTCTCGGCCCACCGGGCCGCGCCGCCGACGATCCCCGAGAAATACCTGGTCCCCCGCCCGGTCTCCAAAGACGACGCGGGGACCAGCGCCAGGTAAGGATCGCTCGCCCTCATCTTTCCCGTCCCGAACAGGAGCAGCCAGGGGCCGCCCGGGGGGAGCCCCGCCGTCCCCGAGGGCTCCTCGTGGATCGACATCTTGATGAATTTTCCCTCGGGGAGGCGCGACAGCTCCCGCACCCTCGAGAACCGGAGATCGGGCTCTATCAGCTTGGTGAGCACGCTGATCTCGGTGAAGGCCCCCTCGGTGTGGTTGGTCTTGAGGACCACGTAGGCCTGCCCGCCCAGGCTCACCCCTGACACGGGGACCTCGAACCCACCCATTCGAATCCCCTCCGGACGTATTTGCACGTAGCTGCCCGGCTTGTTCGAGAAGAACTGCAGCGCGAGCCCCGAGTGAGGATCGGTCGAAGTCGACCAGGCGAAGCTGTCGCCTCCGCCCTTTCCGAGCGTATCGCCGAAGAGGAAAAGGACCCTCCCCCGGTGCTCGAACGAATACCCCAGATCGGTCCCCTTCAGGCCATAGCGCTCCTCGGTGCGGTTTCGAGTGGGCTTTCCTGTCTCCCGGTCGACGTCGCCTATGAGCTGCTCCACCTTGCGCGTCGACGTGAGGCGCAGGGTCACCTCGCCGCCTGTCGAGGGAGCGGCCGAGGGAGCGGCCGAGGGAGCGGCCGAGGGAGCGACCGAGGGAGCGACCGAGGGAGGCGCCAAGATCCCCTTCTCCCGCTCTGCCGGCGCGACGCGATCCCTGCCACGGCAGGAGGCGAGCGCCGCAAGACATCCAAGGAGCGCCAGCGCCTCCCTGCTCTTACCGAGGAGCCTCATGTCCCGGTCCTCATTTCATTGGGCCTTGAGCCTGACCAGCCTGGCCCGGAGATCCGTCACCGTCCCGTCGACCTCGCCCTTGCGGGGCCAGGACGCGCCAGGCTGGAGCAGAGGCAGGAGGCTCATGCCGTCCACCTTGGTCCCGCCGGGCGCCTGCGCCCCGGCCAGCGCCAGGACGGTGGGCATGAAATCGATGTTCATGACCAGGGCCGGCTCGGCCTGCCCGGCCCTGGCTCTCGCCCGCGGATCCGCGATGGCGAGCGGGACGCGCATGCAGCCCTCGTAGGGGCAATTCTTCCCCACGTACCCGTGATCCCCAGGAGAAGCCGTTGTCGCCCGCGAACACGAGCACGGTGTTGTCCCGGACGCCCGCCTTCTCGACCAGCTGGAAATCGAAGTACTCCGCGTGGGGGAACGCGTACCAGTCGTCCCAGTAGGCAGGCGTATAGGTCCCCTCGCGCTGCATCACCTTGTCGTAACCGTTTAGGTATTTTCCGAAGAAGCTCGTCCGGTATCCCGCCTCCTTGAGCCACCGGGCCAGGTTCTTCGCCTCCCCTCCGTTCTTCCGGAAATCGAGCGCGCCCGGCGTCTTGGTCTCCTCCCCGTCCTCGACGTCCCCGTTTTGGAGCACGCCGTGGTTGTGGGCATAGAGGCCGGTGAGGAGCGTGCTCCTCGCGGGGCAGCAGAGGGACGTGCTGGCGAACGAGTTGCCGAAGGACACCCCCTTGTCGAGGAGCAGCTTCCTGAGCTTGGGCATGCAGGACACGCTCTCCGCGCGCTGATCGTCGGTCAGGATGAAGACGATGTTGGGCCGCCCCCCGGGCGCGCTCCCCCCGGACGGAGAGGGCCCCCCGGACGCCGCGGGCGCGCTCTCCTTCGGGGTGGCCTCGGCCTGCGGGCCTCGGCGCCCTGGCCCGTCACGGCGAGATCCCTTGCGCTCGCACCCCGCGAAGATCGTGAGCGAGGCGAGGACGGCGAGGGCGACGAGGGCTCTCTGGGACATGGAACGCCGAATCTATCGGACCTCCTCACCGTGTTCCATCCTCGATATCGCCGCACCTCCAACGGCCGACTCGCTACTCTCCCTCCATGAGCGATCGTTACGAGCCCTTCTCGCCCGCCAGGATCGAAGCCCTCGGGGAGGCGCTCCGCGCTCCCGTGATCCGCGACATCGAAGGGCTCGCCTCGCTGCGCGCCGAGGTATCCGGGGCGAGGAGCCCTCTGGCCGGGCTCTCGGCGCTGCTGGAAGGAGATCCCCAGCTGGGAGAGCGGTTCTTCACACGGATGCTCCCATCCCTGCTGAGAGCGGCCAGGGAGCTCGTCACCTCGGGGATCCCCTCGCTGCCTGTGCACGCCCAGGGGACGGCTACCCGCTCGCGCCTGCCTCGCTCCTCGGTACCAGGCTGGATAGCGCATATCCTTCTGGGAACACTCCCCCCGCCCTCTCCGGATCACCCCTGCGTGGACGCCCTGCTCCTCCTCCGCCGGACGGAGCCTCAGGAGCTGGCCAAGCTCCATTGCATCCTGGAGTTGTTCGATCGCACCGCCGACGGGACCCTCCCTGGAACCCTGACCATCGAGCGCCGCGTCGCGCCTCCTCGCACCGCCAAGGAGTGGGAGACAGATCGCTCGCCGCTCCCGGCCATCGAGGTCCGGGACGCCGAGGCCATCGAGGACGCCGAGCTCCACCTCCAGGTCGATTTTGCCAATCGCTTCCTGGGGGGAGGGGTGCTGAGCGGGGGCTGTGTCCAGGAAGAAATTCGCTTTGCCGTGGCGCCCGAGCTGCTCGTGGCCATGATCTGCTCGCCCAGGATGGAGGACGGTGAGGCCATCCTGGTGCACGGCGCCGAGCGCCTGGCACAGACCCGCGGGTACGCCTTCAAACTTCAGTATGCGGGATCTTACCAGGATTGCTCTCCTCGCCTCCCTGACGGGACTCCCGACGTGAGCCTGGTCGCGATCGACGCGCTGGATTTCCGGAGAGCGGACTCGAGCGCCCAGTACACCGAGCGCTTCATGCTGAGGGAACTGCGCAAGGCGAGCGCGGGCTTCTCCTCCGACGAGCGAGGGCTCCGCGTGGCCACCGGCAACTGGGGAGGAGGGGTCTTCCTGGGCGATCCTGCCCTCAAGGCGGTGCTCCAGTGGCTGGCCGCGTCGGCCTGCGGGCGCGCGGTGCGCTACCACCCCTTTGGCGATCCTCGCGTCGCCGGGCTGGCGTCGTTCGCGGGGCGAGCTAGCGCCCGGTTCGGCTCGGTCGGCGCGCTCTGGGCTCGCCTGCTCGAGGTGATGTCGGAGGCGCCTGGCGGTCCGATCTTCGATCGCATCCTGGGCCGATGATCTTTGGTCTCGCCCGTGGGCCTGGTACAAAGCGGCTGTGTCAAAGAAGCTCGCTGCCCTGGTCTTGCCGCTCGCTCTCCTCGCCTCCGCGCCGGCGTGCGGACCGCAGCACCCCCAGCCCAACGTCGCGTCGTCGGCCGGCGATCAGAGCTACGCCGCTCGCTATCCGGACTTGCTCCAGGCCTCCCAGAAGCGCCTGGAGGAGCGGCAGCGCGAGGCCAGGACTCATATGCAGGCGATGGAGAAGTTTCCAGGCGAGCTCAAGGGCGTGGAGTCCGAGCTCGCCCGATCGATCGTCCGGCGCGCGGACGAGGCGGGGCGCAGCCGCTCCTACGCGGAGGGCTCGGCGGAGAACGCGACGATCGAGGCCTTCTTCGAGGAGGATCGCGACGCGGTCGGGAGGAGCGTGGCCGGGGCAGCGCAGTACCAGGCCAAGCAGAAGGGCTGCGACGTGGACGTCGGCTCTGCCGCGGCCCACGAGCTAAAGCGCTCGGTGGACAAGCAGCTCGAGAAGCGCCTCCGAGGCCGTAACGACGGGCAGCTCCTGGTCGACAAGCACCGTGTCCAGCTGGGCAAGGAGAACGTCGCCGCCCTCGAGAAGCAGGTCGACGAGATCTCCCGCGCCAGCTTCCTCGTGAACGTGGGCCTGCCCGAGGAGAGGGCGCGCCTGGGGCAGCTCCTGGGCGAGGCCAGCGGGGTCAAGCGCTCCCTCGAGACCACCATCGCCGAGGAGCAGAACCTCCAGAAGGAAAGCGCTCGCTCGGACGCCGAGAAGAAGGCCTCGGTCGAGCGGGTCTCGGCCGCCCAGAAGGCCCTGGCCTCGCTCGATCCTACCCTGGAGCGGGCCAGGGCGCTGGAGCTCAATATCGACCGTGACATCAAGGCCTCGCGGGAGGAGTACTCCCTGGCGCTGGCCACCCTGCTGGACAGGCTGGCCGCGAAGAAGTGAGCTTTTCTTGGCTCTCCTGGATTCGGGTTGCAAAAAATTCAAGGTTTTCCGACGAGCCTTGGTAGAGATTGCCCATGGCGAGTCACCCCTCCGAGATCTCTCCCGCCTTCACGACTCCCCGCCTCAAGTTGCTTGTCTCGACCATCGCCAGAGTACGAGGGGAGACGCTCGAGGGGCACGAGCCCGAGAAGGGGGAAAACCCCTGGACCTTCGGCTGCCGGGCCTATAGCCGCACCTGCTTCGCGTTTGCCGAGCTCTCCCGCTCCGGCGAGCACCCCTGGCTCGAGGTCAAGGTGGACGGCCTCTCTTGCACCCTGGGGATCGAGGGGGAGCCCATCAAGTTCTATTGTGGAGAAGCGGAGCGGCCAAACGAGCGCTCGCTCCGGCGTGGCATGGATGAGGCGGTCCTCCAGGGAAAATTCCCTTTCTTCCAGGAAGAGCTCGCCGGCGCAGACGACGACTGGTTCTGGCTGATGGCCATCGAGACCCGTGAGGACGGCACGGCGCATCGGGTCGCCGTGCTCCAGGCCAACTCCAAAGGCGACACCCGAAATACCTGGTTCGTACCGCTCGAGGAGGACGTCCTGGCCCTGGCCGCGGTCAGGCCTGGCCCGCGCGAGGGTGTGGACCTCTCCCCTCCCGCCGTGGGCCCCAGGTGGGCAGCCCCGCGGGCCGTCTCCTCCCAGGATCGCGATCAGGATCGCGGCGGCGGCCTGGATGGAAGCGAGTAGGCCGGCCTTCTCGGGTTCGCGGCTCAGGCTGGCCCGAGCGTTCAACGGTTGGACGCAGGCCGAGCTGGGCGAGCGCGTCGACGTCTCTCACCAGTACATCGGATACCTGGAGACCGGACACAAGGTTCCGAGCGAGGGCTTCCTCGAGGCCTTGGCCGACGACTGCGGCTTCGAATCCGCATTCTTCACGGGTGAGCCCATCGAGGAGTTCCGTGACGAGGAGTGCCACTTTCGCCGGCGTGCCACGACCCCCGTGTCCGTCCGCTCTCGGGTCCTCGCTCACGGGAGCCTGTTCGGCATGGTGGTCCATTACCTCGACTCGGTCCTCTCGCTGCCGCCGGACGACGTCCCCTGCCTTCGCGTCCATGATCGCGAAGGCATCGAGCAGGCCGCCGAGCGTTGCCGTGAGCGGTGGGGCCTTGGCAAGGATCTCCCCATCAAGAACCTGACGCGCGCGGTGGAGCGGGCCGGCGTCATCGTCACTCGATTCCCAGGTTCGGCCGCCAAGATCGACGCCTTCTCCAGGGCGAGCAAGCGCAGCGTCATCGTGCTGAACACCGACAAGGGGAGCCCTTCGCGAGCCCGCTTCGACCTGGCCCACGAGTGCGGGCATCTGGTGATGCACGGAGGGCTCACCACCGGCGACTCCAGGACCGAGAGGGAGGCCGACTCGTTCGCGAGCGCGCTCCTCCTCCCCCGGGCAGGCTTCGTCCCCGAATTCCCGAGATCGCCCCGGATGGACTGGGAGGCGCTCCTCCGCCTCAAGAAGCGGTGGGGCGCGAGCTGCGCGGCGCTGGTGCGAAGGGCCCACGATCTGGGGCTGATCGATCTTGCCAGGTACCAGCGCGCCTACAAGTACATGGCCTGGCAGGGCTGGCTCAAGGGCGAGCCCCAGGAGCTGGAGCCAGAGCTCCCCGAGCTCGTCCCTCTCTCCCTCCAGAAGCTCGGAGAGCACCTGGGCGCCTCCCCCCTCGATCTTTGCCAGAGGCTCCACTGGCAACCTGCAACATTCGAAAAAGTGGTGGGTACCGCCGTACCGGCGCCGCCTCGGCAGGCCAGAGGGCGCCCTGGCAAGGTCGTTCAGCTGGCCCTCATCCGCGCCGAGCGCTCCTCATCGAGGGCGAGCGAGCCCGACTGAGAGTGGTATCTTCGGACCATGAGAAGTACCGCCGCCTTCATCCCTGGCCTTGCGCTCGTCACGGCGCTCCACGCCTGCGTCGGCGATGAGCCTGGCGGCGCGCCCGCACCTCGGGAGGATGCATCGCTCCCCCCGCAGGACTCGGCTCCGCCTCCGCCTCCGCCCCCGCCCCCGGACTCGTCGCTCCCCGATGCTGCGGTCCGGCTGGACGCGGCCCCCGACGCCTCGTCACCCCCCTGCGATCCCACTGCAGACTTCGGCAACGTGACCCCCCTGGCCGGGTTGGAGGCCAAGCTCCTTGCCCTGAACGCCCAGGCCAAGCAGTGGCTGGACGCCACGCTGACCGACGACGAAAGGCTCCTGCTCTTCTCGGCCTGCGACAGCCCGTCCAACGTCGACGCCACCTGCGACATCTACCAGGCGGCCCTCTCGGCCGGCGTCGTGACCGACGTGAAGAAGGTCGACGCCCTCAGCTCGTCCTCGGCCTTCGAGCGCCATCCGACCCTCTCGCCGGACGCCAAGCGGGTCTTCCTGCTCAGGGGGCCCAAGATCTATACGGCCTCTCGCAGCGATCCCCTGGGGCCCTTCGGTCCGCCCGTCGTCGTCGACTCGCTCGATATCGCCCCTCCCGTCTTCGACAGCGATCCTTTCCTGGCCAGGAGCGGCAAGCTCTACTTCATGAGAGGGAGCGGGGCCCGCACCGTTCACTACGCGACCGTCAGCGCGACGGCCATCGACGGGGCCAGGCAGCTCGCCGCCGATCTGGTGGGCCTCGACCCGATCATGGCGGACGTGGGAAACGAGAAGGAGTCGCTCCTCTTCCTCGCCAAGATCGAGAGCGGGGCCCAGATCAGGCGCGTCATCTACACCTCGGAGCGGAGTGGGGCGACGTGGAGCGCCCTCGGCCAGAAGTTCGTCGGCGCCGTCAACGACGCGAACACCAGCAATTTCGTGAACTGGGTATCCAAGGACGCCTGCCGCCTCTACTTCTCTCGAGGCACCGGGGTGGCCGGGCCCTTCAAGATCTATGTCGCGGACAGGAAGAAGTGAGGCGGAGCGAACCCGGCCTCAGCACCCTCGGATCCTCGTCGGCGTAGAGCAGCGGGACCGGGAAGGGCTTGCCCGCGTCCCGGCGAGCCTGGAGCTCCAGGGCGAAGCGGGCCATGGCCCCGGCGCCGATCTACCCTCGTTGGCATGGCGCGGTTGCCTGCTCTGGAAGAAGTTCGTGCCACCTTGAGCCAATACGGGCAAGCGAGCCGTCTTGGCGTTTGGGTACCCCTTGTATTCCCGCGGTTTAGCAGCATTTTATTCGTGGCATACGCCCTGCAAGAGGCCATCCTCAAGGAGACCGGAAATGATCGCCAAAACCGCTTTCGTGATGCTCGCTGCTGCTGGGATCGCCTCTGCTTGGGGCTGTGGTGGGACGGTGGCTGTCGAGCCGCCCGTCACGGATCAGCAAGAGGCTCAGCTCCGGCGTATGAAGAGCTGCGGCGAGCTGCTGACCGAGCTCAAGGCCGACGCGATCTACAAGCTGAACAGGGGCATCAACCAGCAGATCGATCAGGTGCACCGCTTCGGCGTCAACGGCGGCTTCGGGGGCTTCGGGGGCTCCCCGGAGATGGGGGGAGCCTCGGACAGCAGGAACTCCGCTCCCCCGGCGCCGTCTGGCGGCTCCCCCACCTCCCCTTCGCCGGCCCCCTCGGCGCCCAAGGCCACCGACCACTCGGACACGACCAAGCAGGTGGCGGGGGTGGACGAGGCGGACTTCGTCAAGACGGATGGAAAGTACATCTATCTGCTCCACGGCACCTCCTTCAAGGTGATCAACGCCTGGCCCACCAACGCCCTGGCGGAGTCCGGCTCGATCGCGATCGATGGCATGCCCACC
>SXGT01200560.1_pt1 | contig 27995 bp, 19 predicted proteins | sample 3176221 | NCBI WGS metagenome assembly SXGT01 (sample SAMN11356862, study PRJNA531348) | freshwater metagenome | isolation source: freshwater sample F1-120 | place: China: Fuxian Lake, Yuxi | collected 2017-12-25
GGCTCACCTGTTCGACCTGCGAGATGGGAAGCCGCGGCGGACTCGGGATCGAGATCGAACTGGACCTCGTCCCGCAGCGCGAAACCGGCATGACGCCCTACGAAATCATGCTCTCCGAGTCACAGGAGCGCATGCTGCTCGTGGCGGAGAAAGGCCGCGAGGAAGAAGTGTTCAGCGTCTTCCACAAGTGGGGACTCGACGCTGCGGCCATCGGCGCCGTCACCGGGGACGGGTTGCTGCGGGTCCGGCATCACGGCGATGTCGTGGTTGAGATTCCGAACCGCGAGCTTGCCGACGAAGCGCCGCTCTACGACCGTCCGTACACGCAACCGCTGCGCCTCGCCCCGATGGAACCGCCCGAGTTTGCAAGCGCCGATATTAACGCAGACCTCCGTACAATCCTTTCCTCGGGCGATGTCTGTTCGAAGCGCTGGATTTGGGAACAGTACGACTACATGGTCCGGACCAACACCATCGCCGGACCCGGAGGCGATGCCTCCATCGTGCGCATCAAGGAAACCGGCACTTCGGTCGCCATGTCGCTCGATGGCAACGGGCGCTACTGCGCGCTTTCGCCGCGGGAGGGCGCGAAGCTCGCGGTTGCCGAATGCTGCCGAAATCTCTCGACCGTCGGCGCGACTCCGGCTGCCGCCACCAACAACCTGAACTTCGGCAATCCGGAACGCCCCGAAATCATGGCGCAGCTCGTTGAAGCCATCGAAGGCATCGCGGAAGCCTGCGCGTTTTTCGATACGCCGATTACCGGCGGCAACGTCAGCCTGTACAACGAGACTTTGGGTGAAGGAATTTTCCCGACACCCGTGATGGGCATCGTCGGCTTGCTCGATACCCGCGCGCCGCTGACGATGAATTTCAAGGCGGCCGGACGGGTCATCATTCTTTTGGGCGGTTATGGCACGTGTGGGACGACGCGATTCGGCGGCACTCAGTATGCTAAGGCCGTGCTGAACACAATGTGGGGTCTGCCTCCCGCGCTCGACATGGAATACGAGCGGCGCGTGCACAGGGCGATGCGCGAGATCGTCCCTTTCGCCGAATCCGCGCACGACCTGAGCGATGGCGGCCTCGCTGTCGCGATCGCTGAGTCTTCCTTCGGCGGCGCCGGGTTTGGCGCGGAGATCGCGCTGAACAGTTCAATGCGGCCGGAGCATTTGCTGTTTCACGAAGGTCCGTCCCGCATTCTGATCTCGACGAGCGATCCCGAAGCCGTGGAGCGCATCGCGCGTGCGCACTCGGTGGAGGCTCCGCGGATTGGAATTACACTTGAGTCGGCCATCCGCGTGTCGAACAACGGCGTGGAACTATTGAACATCGATATCACGTCCGCGGAACAAGCCTGGAAGGGCGGCCTGGGCCTTCCGGCGTCGTGGCCCGTATGAGAACGTGGACTTTGTGAAAACACTTCAGCCATATGAAAACTCTTCCGTTTGACGGGTTCCGTGAAGAATGTGGTGTCGTAGCCATTCACGGCCATCCGGAGGCCGCGAAGCTTGCCTACCTCGGGCTTTATGCTCTCCAGCATCGAGGGCAGGAGAGCGCCGGTATCGCGACGAGCGACGGGCGCGAAATACACTGCACCAAGTCCATGGGCCATGTGGCGGACATTTTCACTCCTCCCGTTATTGCCGCGCTTCCCGGCGACCGCGCCATCGGACACACGCGCTACTCGACCGCCGGAGACACGGCGCTTCTCAACGCACAGCCGTTCTCCGTCGCCTGCAACAAGGGCCGCATCGCGGTCGCCCACAACGGCAACATTACGAACGCGAGAGATCTGCGAACTGACCTCGAACGCCGCGGGTCGATTTTTCAGGCGAACAGCGACACCGAAGTGATCCTGCACCTTGTGGCTCATTCGCGTGAACGCACTCTGGCCGGTGCGCTGCGCGAGGCGCTTCTCCAGATCGAAGGCGCCTTTTCGCTGGTGTTTCTCGCCGAGGATCGCATTATCGTCGCGCGCGACCCATACGGGTTTCGCCCGCTCGCCATGGGACAGCTTGAAGTATCGGGCCACGGCATGTGCTACGCGTTCGCCTCGGAAACCTGCGCGTTCGACCTCATTAACGCCGTATATCTCAACGACGTGGAACCCGGCGAAATGGTAATTGTCGGACCGGAAGGAGTCACCCGTGAACGGTACGCTCCGTCTCCTCACCGCGCGCAGTGCGTCTTCGAACACGTCTATTTTTCAAGACCCGATTCCTTCGTGTTTGGTCGCAGCGTGCAGCAGTCGCGAGAGAAGATGGGCCGCCTCCTCGCCCGGGAGTATCCGGTGGAAGCGGATTTGGTGGTACCCGTGCCGGATTCCGGCGTGGCGGCGGCGCTCGGCTACTGCGACGAATCGCGAATACCTTTCCGCCAGGCTCTGATTCGGAATCACTATGTGGGCCGGACCTTCATCGAACCGTCCCAGGCAATTCGCGATTTCGGCGTTAAACTCAAGCTCAATCCCGTGCGCCATCTGCTCGAAGGCAAGCGCGTGATCCTCGTGGACGATTCGATCGTGCGAGGGACAACCAGCCGGAAGATCGTTCGCATGGTGAAGGAGGCCGGGGCGCGGGAGGTGCATCTCCGTGTCTCGTGTCCCCCCACCGTCTCACCGTGTTTTTACGGTGTCGATACGCCGACGAAAAACGAGCTGATCGCGTCGAATCACACAGTCGAAGAGATCCGCCGTTTCGTCGAAGCCGATTCTCTTGCATACCTGTCGCTCGCGAATCTCCGGGGAGCGATGGAGGATCACAACCAGGAGTATTGCTACGCGTGTTACACCGGCGACTATCCGACGGAACTGGTCCAGATTCAGGATCTGATGTCCGCGCGCCGGGGCAGAGGGTGAATCCCCTCGTGAGACCGGGCCTCTCCGAATCGAGTTTGCGCGTTCCCCGCTCGCGCATTCGCGAACTGGCTGAGATTGCGATGGGCATGGAGGGCGTGCTCAAACTCTATTTCGGCGAATCGAACCTGCCCACGCCGGAATTCATCAAACATGCGGCCGTGCGTGCGCTCGAAGAGGGCTATACATTTACACGGAGAACGCGGGTATGCCGTCCCTTCGACGCGCAATTGCCCGGCATTACGCCCGTTTTCAACGCGTCAAACTTGACCCGGCTAGTGAGATTGTTGTGACGGCTTCAGGCGTTCAGGCGCTGCACGTGGCTTTGCGCGCCCTGCTCGATCCGGGCGACGAGGCACTGGTTCTGACTCCGGCATGGCCGAACGGCTCGTCGATCGTTGCGATGGCGAACGCTAAGGCCGTGCAGATCGCTCAGCCTCTTTCCGGTGAGCGCTACGGAGTCGATTTCGACGCGATCGAGAGCGCCGTCACACCGCGGACGAAGCTCCTGCTCTACACGTCGCCCTCGAACCCGCTCGGATGGGTGGCGACGGAAGACGACCAGCGCCGCCTGCTTGATTTCGCGCGGCGACACAGCCTGTGGCTCATCGCCGATGAAGTGTACGACAGGATTCACTACGGCGGCCAGGAGATCGGCGAACCGGTTCCGTCAATCTTACGCATGGCGACGCGGGACGACGCCGTGGCAGTGGTGCATTCCTTCTCGAAGAGCTATTGCATGACGGGTTGGCGCGTGGGCTGGCTGGTGGCTCGCGCGGACCTCGCGAAGATGGCGGCAGAGTTCAATGAATTCGTCGTTTCCCATGCCGCGAGCTTCACGCAGAGAGCGGCGGAAATCGCGCTCGACGAAGGCGAGGCTGAAATCGCCGCCCTCGTCGCCCGGCTGAGGCAGAATCGCGATTTGTGTCGCGACGCGATGACGCGGATGCCCCGCCTGACCGTGCCCAACCCGGACGGTGCATTCTACCTGTTTCCAAAAGTCGAAGGCTTGACGGATTCCTTCGAGTTCTGCAAACGGCTGTTGTTCGAGAAAAAGGTGGGCCTCGCCCCTGGAGTCGCGTTTGGCGCGGGGGGTGAAGGCAGCGTCCGGCTTTGCTACGCGGCGGGCGTGGAAGTATTGGAGCCGGCGCTTGAACGGCTTGGCGCGTTCCTCGAAAAGCAGGAAATCAAATCATGACCCGCCGGTACTCTCTCACGATCGAACACGATTCGAGTAGATGAGCGGCTGCGTGCAGGACCTTACGGCCATTTTCGTCAATTGCTCGGCAGTCGTAGAAACCGTCTCGCTCGACGCCCAGACAATTCACATCTCACAATCTTTTGGCAAATCGATCGGATGCATCAGTCGCCGGCAGCGCCTGCACGGGAAAATAGAGGTAGAGTTTCCGGCATCATACCCGCAGGGTGCGGTTGAGGTTGCGTGACGACTTCGCGCGGTAACTAACAAATCCTCCAACCGGATCGACGCAACGCTTGTGTCCCGTATCAAGTTTGCCACGGGCCTACCTTCGCGTTTGTGAGCCTGGCGCCGGGATTGCGACTTTCGACATCTGCAAATGAATCGCAGAGAGAACCGGGACAAGACCTCATTGAATGGCTAAGAGATCAACCATCGCCGATCCCAAGGACACCTGATTTACTCCCAAGTTCCTGCGACTTTCGAAATCGTGCCACCTTTCGCCAGCCGATCGCTGCTATTCCAGTCAATTCGCGACTCGCTTAGGCCATTTCCGGCCTAACTCCCGCCCACCTCAATAGCGAATACCCTGAAATTCAACGTGCGCGCATCGTTGGGCGCCGGCTTTCCGCCACGGTCTGCGCGAAGCTTGTAGGTTACGTCGCCGCTTCCTTCCACCGCCGGGATAACGACGTCCACCCTGGTGCGTTGTTGCACTTTTCCTGCCGCGACCTGCTTTCCTGACACATCGAAAACACGCAGCTCGAAAGGCTTCGAATCAAGTCCCGGACCGGGTTCAACGTCGAACCTGACCTTTCGCGATAGTCCGCTTGATTTCGGCATCACGAACTCGGCATCCTGATTTACCCAGCGAAACGATTTGCCCTCGAATGTCTCGTAGCCGTACCACCCCTCAGCCAGTTTGATCGGGTCCTCGCCCCTCGTAATATCCTTCGGCGCCTTGTCATTCTCCGGCGCACGCCTGCTCAGTTTCGCCGAGAAGACGCGGAAATTCAGTACGCGAGCCTCACCCGGTGTTGCCTTACCCCCGCCTTCTACATGCAATGTGGCTTGGCTGCCTTGAGGGAGTTCTGGCCATAGCCTGATAACGACGGTGTCACGGCCTGCAAACTTGCCCGTACCGAGCGGCGCTCCCCCAGGCCCACGCACCTGAAGTTCCATCGGCTTGGAGTCGAGTCCCGGCCCTGGCTCTGCTTCAATGGTGAGAAAAGTTGAAGCCACCGCACCGCTCTCGGGAACGAGTTCCGCATCGTTAGTGACCCATCGGAAAACTCCCTTCGCGTCCTTCTCCAACTCGTGCCAATACGCTCCAAGTTGCAGTGGCGCCTCAACGATTTCGGACGGTCCCTTGGGGGCTGGCTTCGTGCACGCGGCACTCGCGGCAAGCAGGATGGAAGCAGCGCCAAGAAGTGAGACAGTCCTCGTGCGGTCTAATGACGTTTGATGGAATTTCATAGAGAGAATCTTTGATTTTAGTACATTCCGTCTGGCAGCGCCTGCCGTCTATACTAAACTCTGAGACCATGCCCGAGAAGCCCTTCGTCCACCTGCACAACCACACAGACTATTCTCTGCTCGATGGCGCATGCGAAATCGGCCAACTCATGGACGTGATCGCCGAACAGAAAATGCCGGCCGTCGCCATGACGGACCACGGGAATCTCTTCGGCGCGGTCCAGTTCTACAACACTGCGAAAGCCAAGGGCATCCACCCCGTGCTCGGCTGCGAGGTCTACGTCTCGCAGAAGGGAATGAAGGTCCGCTCGGATACCGACCGTTACAACCACCTCGTCCTCCTCTGTGAAGACCAGGAAGGCTACCGGAATCTGGTCGAACTGGTTTCCACCGCCTATCTGGAAGGCTTCTACTACAAGCCGCGCATCGACAAGGATCTGCTTGCGCGACATTCGAAGGGTCTCATCGCCATGTCGGCCTGCCTCCGGGGTGACATCAATGAGACGCTGCTCGCGGACAAGTACGACGACGCCCGCCGTCTGGCGCATACTTACAGCGACATCTTCGGCCGGAACAATTTCTTTCTCGAAATTCAGGATCACGGCCTTGAGCAGGACAAGCGCGTCACTCCGGAGTTGAACCGGCTATCGCAGGAGACCGGCCTTCCGCTCGTCGCGACGAACGATTCGCACTACCTCCGGCGGGACGATGCGCGCGCGCACGAAATCCTGATGTGCATCCAGACGGGAAAGACCATGAGCGACCCGTCGCGCATGCGCTGGAACAATCCGGACTTTTACCTGAAGTCGCGCGCCGAAATGATGCAGCTTTTCGGCGAACTGGAGGACGCCGTCGACCGCCCGTGGGAGATCGCGCAGAGGTGCCAGGTCAAGCTCGAACAGGTGAAAGAGCCGTTCCCGAAGTTCGACGTGCCTCCCGAGCACTCCGCGGATACCTACTTCGAATTCATCGCCCGCCAGGGGTTTGAAAAGCGCCGCCCGCGCCTTGAAGCGATGTTCGGGTCCGGGCGCCTCCGGCATGAACTGCCCGAGTATATGGAACGTCTCGATCGCGAGATCCGGATGATCCAGCAAATGAAGTTTTCAGGATACTTCCTGATTGTCTGGGATTTCATTCGCTTCGCGAAGGGCTTGTCGATTCCGGTCGGGCCGGGCCGCGGATCGGCCGCCGGAAGTCTGGTGAGCTATGCCATGGAGATAACGGACATCGATCCGCTTCAATACGGATTGCTGTTTGAACGCTTCCTGAACCCCGAGCGAATCAGCATGCCGGATATCGATATCGACTTCTGCATGAACCGGCGCGGTGAAGTGATCCAATACGTGACTCGGAAGTACGGCCGTGAACAGGTGGCGCAGATCATCACCTTTAACACGCTGGCTGCACGCGCGGCTATCAAGGATGTGGGCCGCGTGCTCGACATGAGCTTCGCGGAGGTCGAGCGGCTCACCAAGATGGTGCCCAACGTGCTGAATATCAGCCTCGCGGACGCCATCAAGACGGAGCCTGGTTTCAATGAAGCGGGGGCCAAAGATCCGCGCGTGGCGGAAGTGTTGCAGGTCGCGCGCAAGCTTGAGGGCCTGGCGCGCAACTCGTCCGTGCATGCGGCGGGCGTGGTCATTGCGCCCGAGCCGCTGAAGAATCTGGTGCCCCTGTACCGCACCAACCGCGAGGAAGTAGTCACGCAGTACGACATGAATGGCCTTGAGAAGCTGTCACTCCTCAAGATGGATTTCCTCGGCCTGACCACGCTTACCGTTATTGACGACGCCATCAAACTGATCGAAAAGCACCGCGGTGTAAAGATTGTGCTCGACGACATGCCGCTGGACGACCCCAAGAGTTACGAGATCTTCACGAAAGGGTTCACCAGCGGCGTCTTCCAGTTTGAGTCGTCCGGCATGCGCGACATTCTGCGGCGCTACCAGCCGACGCGTCTCGAAGACCTCACCGCGCTCAATGCGCTCTACCGCCCCGGGCCTATTCAGGGCGGTATGGTTGACGACTTCATAGACCGGAAGCATGGACGAAAGGCCGTCAGCTACGATTTGCCGGTGCTCAAGGAGATCCTCGAAGAGACCTACGGCGTGATCGTTTACCAGGAGCAGGTCATGCAGATCTCGAATCGGCTGGCCGGATATTCGCTTGGTGAAGCCGACATTCTGCGGCGGGCGATGGGAAAGAAGAAGGCCGAAGAGATGGCCGCGCAGCGCGAACGGTTCCTGCGGGGCGCGCTCGAAAAGGGCCATCCGCAGAAGAAAGCCGAAAAGATTTTCGACCTTATGGAGCAGTTTGCCGGATACGGTTTCAACAAGTCGCATTCGGCGGCATATGCCTTTCTTGCCTATGTGACGGCCTACCTGAAGGCACACTACCCCACGGAGTTTATGGCGGGCCTGCTCACCTCCGAGACCGGCAACGTCGTGAAGGTGGTAAAGTACATCGCCGAGTGCAAGGACATGGGTATCACCGTGATGCCGCCTGACGTGAATTCGAGCGACTGGAATTTTACGCCGGCCGGCGACGCGATCCGTTTCGGGCTGGGGGCGGTGAAGAACCTCGGCCAGTCCGCGGTCGAGCCTATCCGCAAAGCGCGCGAAGAGACCGGCGCGTTCGGGAGCTTGTATCAATTCTGCGAGGCAGTGGACATGGCCTCGATCAACCGGCGCATGATCGAAAGCCTGATCAAAGCCGGCGCGATGGATACGCTCGCGGGAACGCGCACCCAGAAATTCGCCATCGTGGAAGGCGCCATGGAATCCGGCCAGCGCGCCTGGAAAGACAGGCTGAGTGGGCAGGGCGGCCTGTTTGGCGATATGTTTACCGCGGTGCCCGAGAGGGAGCAGCCTCTTCCGAACGTTCCGGAGTGGACAGGCCGGGAAAAACTTCAGGGTGAAAAAGAGATGCTCGGGTTTTATGTGACCGGCCATCCGCTCGATCACTACCGTGATAAGGTGGCGGATCTGGCCACGCACAACAGCTCAAGCCTGGAGGGCCTGTCGAAAGGGAATGAGGTCGCGCTATGCGGGGTGCTGACCACGATCCAGAAGAAGCGGAATCGCGAGCAGAAACCCTGGGCGGCGCTTCAGCTCGAAGATCTTCAGGGAAGCGTGGAATTGCTGGTCTTCACCACGCAGTACGAACGGCTGGCGCCCATGCTCGTTGAGGATCAGGCGGTGTTGATTCGAGGGCTTGCGCTTCCCGAAGAGGGCGCGGCGACGAAAATCTCGGTCCAGGACGTCGTGCCGCTCGATGTCGCGAGGGTTGCGTTGCCCACTCTGATCTCCGTGCGCGTGCGCCTTGGCAGGAGCCCGAATGCAAGCGCCGAGCTGATCGAACTGTTCCAGCGCAAGCCAGGAGAGACCCAGGTTCGCTTCCGCCTCGAACAAGCGCGCGATTTTTCCGTTATTCTGGATGTTCCTGCCAAAGTACGGCCGGACCGGGAGTTTCGCGAAGCCGTCGAGAAGATTTGCGGGGCGGAATCGATTGAGGTATTGGCATCTTGAGCGACGACAGAAGCGGCGCGTTGGGTAGCCGGGCGTGGCAGGCTGTGCAACTTGCGCGGCATCCAAAACGCCCGCACGCGCTCGACTACATTCAGAAGGTATTTACGGAGTTTGACGAGGTCCACGGCGACCGGGCGTTCGGCGACGACCCCGCGATCGTCTGCGGCTTCGCGTTCTTCGAGGGACAACCCGTAATGGTGGTGGGCGAACAGAAAGGCCGCGACACCAAGCAAAAGCTCTTCCGTAACTTCGGCATGCCAAAGCCCGAAGGTTACCGGAAGGCGATTCGCGCCATGCAGATGGCCGCGAAATTCAACCGGCCTGTGATCACGCTTCTCGACACACCCGGCGCATACCCGGGCATTGACGCTGAAGAGCGCGGGCAGGCCGAGGCGATCGCGAGAAACCTGCGGGAAATGGCGCGCCTGCCGGTGCCGGTCATCTGCGTCTGCATCGGCGAGGGCGGCAGCGGCGGGGCGCTCGCGCTGGGAGTGGGGAATCACGTATTCATGATGGAAAACGCCGTCTACAGCGTGATTTCACCGGAGAGTTGCGCGGCCATCATCTGGCGGGATTCGGCGAAGGCGGAACTGGCGGCCTCGGCGCTCCGCCTCACCGCGACCGATTTAGTTGGCTTGGGCATAGTCGACGGCATCGTCCCCGAGCCGCCCGATGGCGCGCACGCCGATCCCGACGCGGCTGCCCGCTCGCTCGCGGATCGCTTGCGGCAATCGCTTTCGGAGCTTGGGGCCATGACGGATGCCGAACTTGTGCAGCATCGCTATGAGAAGTTCAGGCGCATGGGGAACTTCGTGAAGTGAAAAATACCACGATTGGCGGAATTCTGTTCGCCCTGATTGTGCTCGCGGCGATCGTCTATTCAACGGTCCAGACCACTCAATACCGCTGCGAGGTCTGCATGACATTCGATGGACGCACCGGTTGCCGCACCGCGAAGGCAAGCACGCGCGAGCAGGCGCAGCGTACCGCCACGGAAAACCTGTGTTCAGTGCTGGGAGCCGCCGGGCAGGCCGAATCCAGACGCTGCGAGACTACCCCGACGGACAGTGTCAAGTGGCTATCGGTGAACTGACTCCCGAAAGACTTTTCGACCCGTACACCTTCAAGACGGGTCCCTATAGCAGCCATACGTTGCTATTGCGGACCCTTCCTTCCGAGGGTGGCGGGCGCCGCGTGCTGGATGTGGGATGCGCCGGCGGATTTCTGAGCGGCGCCCTCGCACAACGGGGTTACGAGGTTACCGGCATTGATCTCCCGGGGCCCCGCCCGCCGAATTTTCCTGCCGGCGTCGAGCGGCTGGAGCGCGACCTCGAAGACGGTCTCCCGCCTCTCTCCCGCCGATTTTCGTACGTCCTCTGCGCCGACGTTCTAGAACACGTCCGGCGTCCTGACCGGTTGCTCCGCGACCTCGCCGCCGTCCTCGACACCGGCGGCATTCTGGTTGCGTCGCTGCCGAATAGCGGCCACGCGTTCTTCCGCTTGAACGTTTTGCTGGGCCGTTTCCCTTCTGAAGACCGCGGCCTTTTTGATCGCACACACCTGCATTTTTATATGTGGAAAGGATGGGTGGATCTTTTCGCTTCAGCTGGTTTCCACATCGATGCGGTGCAGCCGACTGGCGTACCCGTTGCCCTCGCCATTCCGCGCTGGGAGACTTCGGCGATGGTTCGCGCCATGGAATGGCTGTCGTACGTTCTCGCAAGGTTGTGGAAAGAGTTGTTCGCCTATCAGTTTGTGGTGACGGCCAGACGATGAAGGAGAGTCCGAAAGTAATCGTCGTCATGCCGGCGTACAATGCGGCGAAGACTCTGCACATGACCTACGCAGACCTGCCACGCGATGTTGTCGATCTGGTGATCGTCGTCGATGACGGCAGTTCGGATGAAACGGCGCGGATCGCTCGCGATCTTGGACTCGAGTTGTTCGTTCACCACCGGAACTACGGCTACGGCGCGAACCAGAAAACCTGTTATCGCGAAGCGCTCAAGGCCGGCGCGGACATCGTCGTGATGGTGCATCCGGACTATCAGTACGATCCCACGTTATTGCCCGATATCGTCCGTCCCATTCGCGACGGCCGCGCCGACGTGGTGCTCGGTTCGCGGCTGATGGGCGCAAGTCCGGTGAAACAGGGCATGCCATGGTGGAAATTCATCGCCAACCGTTTTCTCACGGAGTTGGAGAACTGGGTCTTCGGGCTTTCGCTTTCCGAATACCACACGGGCTATCGCGCATTCAGCCGGCAGGTCCTCGAGTCGGTGAACGTGCAGATGAATTCCGACGGCTTCATCTTCGATCAGGAAATCATGGCGCAGATCGTGGATCTCCGCATGCGTATCACGGAAGTGCCAGTGCCCACGCGCTATTTCGCGCAGGCGTCATCCGCGTCTTTCGTTCAGAGCAGCGTTTACGGCACGAAGATCCTGTGGCTGCTGGCGCGCTACGTACTTCATCGCTCGGGTGTGGCGAGGCAGCGGCAGTTTGAAAGCCTGGAGCGCCGCTATGGCGCCGGCCCAGCCCGATGACCGGGCGCCGCGAAAACCTGCACAGACTCCGCTCTGAGACTTTCGACGTTCTGGTCGCTGGCGGCGGTATCAATGGCGCGGGTATCGCGCGCGATCTCGCGCTACGCGGAGTGAAAACCGCCCTCGTCGAGCGGCGGCATTTCGCCTCCGGCACCAGCGGTAAGAACTCGCAGTTGATCCACGGAGGGCTGCGGTACCTGAAGAACCTGGAGCTCGGTCTCGTGCGCGAGGCGCTGCGGGAGCGCTCGACACTTATCGGGATGGCCCCTCATCTGGTCCATCCGCTGCCCTTTCTGATCCCCATGTACAGCCGGTTCGACCGTCTGTTCTACGGTGCCGGACTCGCGCTGTACGATGCCCTCGCCGGAAGCCATCGCATCGGCCAGGGTCGCGGCCTCTCCATCGCGGAGATGAATACGCTTGAGCCGGGTCTCGAATCACGATCGCTCGTCTCGGGGGCTATCTTCCATGACGCCGCCATACACTCGGCGCGCTTCGTGCTTCAAAACGTTTTTGATGCCGCGCGTCTGGGCGCCGTTGCAGTGAACTACGTCGCTTACGAGGCGGGGCACGCCACCGATGCGTTTTCAGGCGAGCGCTTTCCAGTGCGAGCTAAGAAAGTTGTGGATGCAAGCGGGCCGTGGAGCGGGGGCAGCGCGCTTCGGCTGGTTCGTGGTTCTCACATCGTTCTTCCCAAACTCAATCACAGCGGCAACGCGATTGCGTATTTCGAGGAAACCGGGCGCATCATCTTCGTGATTCCGTGGGGCGCGAACCTGGAGTTGTCCCTTGTTGGCACAACCGATTTCGATCACGCGAGCGGTCCGGATGATGTCCATATCTCGGCGGAGGAAGTGCGCTACCTGGGACGCATCGTGAAGAGGTTGTTCCCGGGCGCGGCCGCGGAGCCTGTTTCCGCGTTCAGTTCACTGCGGCCGCTCGTGCGCGACGATTCGGCCTCACCGACAAAAACCAGCCGGGAGCACCGGATCTGGAATTCCGCCGACGGCGTGCTGCACGTGAGCGGGGGAAAGTACACGACCTACCGCGTCATGAGTGAGCAGGCGGCCGATCTGGTGTGCGCCGAGATCGCTCCCGGTCTGGCGAAGGTTCACCGGACGGCTTCGACCCCACTCGGTCGCGAAGGGCACGAGTTGATGACGGGCAGCGACGATTCCGCCCGCCTCGCGCATGCGGTGGAAAACGAGATGGCGCAGCGCCTCGCTGACTTCCTCTACGTTTCGACCTATCTTGGCTACGAGAGGCGTTGGACGGCGGAATCGCTCGATCCTTATGCCGCTCAGATGGGCCGGCTGCTTGGCTGGAATCGAAGTCGGATGGACGAGGAGATCCGGCTTGCCTTGACGGCCTCGGCTTTGCCTAAAGATTGCTGAGGCCGTTCCATTCAGGAGAACGCAACCCTCACGAACATCTCAATGAGCTCCTTCCGTAGCCGGCCTCGATGCGCGGCCGCGCGCATCGGATTAGCTGAGTTGCCCCCTGTCCGCCTCGAAGTCAGGTTCGGGACTGGCGAGTTTGCTCAAGCCATTGGTTCCATGTACTCGGCCAACTTCGGCCAACTCGCGGAGCCGTGTCTGCGCCGGACAAACAACTGCCCGCCGACCGGAGTGAACCACACTGCGCGCTTACCCGGACATCCCAACTTGCGCGGGTATCGATCGATCCGCTCCGGTTCACTGCTGCTCTCGCTTTGGGTCCGTGGCGTGATTTCGAGGCCTTCGAGCCGGGTTCCCGTCTCCGGCGAACGCGCGGCGTGCGTGCGCACGGCGCCGGCGCAAGAGCCCGCACGAATCAGGTCAGCCGAAAAGAATATCCGTAACCCTCAGTCTTGTTCGTGGGTTTCGGCCGCCTACGAAATCGTATAAGGCGGGTCAAACTCCGGCACTCCCGCGTGCCTGCCTGCGATCCAGCGAAGAGCGTAGACCTGCCGCGGATCGGTCAGGCGCCCCCTTTTCAGCGCATTCGGCAGTACTTCAAGCAGAGCGTGCGCCAGCGGGTCCTTAAAATAATCGATATCCGGTTCGACCTTGATACAGTTGACGCCAGCCACCATGCGCCGGTCATTTTCGTGAAAACTCAATTGCACGTTCGCCTCGCCAAACTGCACCTGTTTGAAACTCACGGTAGCGCCGGGGTGGTACTTTTCCGCAGCAAGCTCGCGGACGAATGCCCCCTGCCCGGCGGCGCGGCGGACCTGATTGACAATCTCCGCATCGGCCCAAACAAAGAACCTAGCCTGGGTCATATTGTCCCAGATCAATTCCCTGAAATACTTGACGGGGGTACCCGCAGGCAGCTGGATCTGCGACATGGCTGTCATAAGATTGAAGTAGCACGCGAGCACCGGAGCCTTCCGCTCGAGCAGGTCCTCGTACCGGTTGCGAGCCGTCGTTGCACTGGCAACTCCTGCCGCCAGCAGTTTCGCCATGTCGGCTCTATCTCGCCGCAGCTTCTCCCATCCAGCCTGACTGAAATTGAAGTTGCCGTCCCTGCGCAGAAGCATCAGATCCGCCTCCACCGGGACACCGGGGAGCGCCTTCACCGGGAAGAAACCGGCCTGTTCGTAGCCATTAGCCGATGCGATTACCGTGTAGTTGTCGTGCGAATTATCGAAGAATGGGAGATCTGTTAACGTCAGCCTGGAAGCCTGCTGAAAGTCCCGGTAGACCTGTTTCTGATTGCCGTTCTTCACGGTGAACAGCACTTGCTGACCGGCAGCCATGGGTTGACGCGATCCATCGAACACCGCCACTGTGATGACGCATGGGTTGACCGCTGCTTTTGGTGATGCCATCTGATTTATCCCCGGCTTACTCCCGCCTCAATACGTAGTAGAGCACAAGCCTGTCCGAATACGGCTCGACGTAGTCGCGCAAAATGCCGATTGCGGCCGCGTTCAGATTCACCGCTTTCCACTGGCCGATAACTGTGTCCTGCCCCAGCGCGCGCATGTCCCCGTACACGAGCGTACCGCCGGCATCGGTCTTGACGCCGCCCTCCAGCTCCACCTGAAACGCCCCATCCGATCCCACGGCCAGCCGGACCGGGGTCTGAGTCCTGCGCGCCAGCAGCGCCGTATTCGGACGATCGATGACGATGAAACTACCCCTCCAGTTGCCCTTGAGTTGCTCGGGAACGGGCTCGGTCACGCCCGCGCTTGAGAAGATCATCTGGTGATCTTCGATGGACATGTCTTCGAAGGAATAACTGTATCGCTCCATGACGAATGTCGCCACTTCGACCCCGTTCGGAAACTCGCCGAGGTGCATCACCCCGATCGCACTCTTGTCGTCTACGATCTTGATCGTGTCGTAAACCTGTTGATAAGGTGCATTGCGGTAGCGCAGCAAGAGCACATTGTCGCCCTTTCGAAAATAGCGGCGGTTGTTGTCCGGGTATGAGATCGCGCGGACCTCTGGATCGCCAGGTATCGCGTCCAGGTCATAATTCACAACCCGGCCCGTCGCGACGCCGTCCTGCACTCGATCGAAGCGCTTCCAGAAGGCGCCCGCAGTGAAGTGCGCCCCCGCTCTTGCCGCTTCTCCTCCGAGCGCTGCATTGCGAACACCCTCCTCCCACCCGAGCAGACTGTCCTTCGCGAACGATCCCTTCCAGAAGAGGTCCCTGTGGATTCGGCGGTTCGCCACGTCAAAGCTGACAGCGCGAGTGTTTACGAGCTTCTCGATCGGCTGCGTGCCGGCGTCATGAAGGATCGTTTGCAGATCGCCGGTCGCGCGCGAACTGAAGTAGTCGGGCGTGACAGCTCCGCGTAACAGTTCGCCTTGCACGTCGAGTGACAAAGATCCCAGATCCGGCGAGAGGGGATCGTATTCCCTCTGCACGAACTGCGCCGTAAAAGCAAGAAACCGCATCTGCCCTTGCACCCTCAGCAGCGGATCGTTCGTTCCCGTGACGGTAAATGAAGCGAGGAAGGCCGCCGTGCTGCCAACCGCCGCGAGATCTTCGAACGTTCGAAACTTCAGAAGTGCGGTTCCGATCTCGGTTGACTCGCCGCCCTCGATCTCGAACACATGGCAATAAAGGGTGGTGTAGTTGTACAAGACTTCGCGGATTGCATTGACTCCGCCCGCCCCGGTGCGGTGCATGTACTTCCTCCCTTCGAGCAGATACCGTTTGCCGGAACTTGTTTTGAACTCCACGTGATACCGCATCTCGGCTTCTCTGGTGGCTGGATTGACGATCAGGTAGTTGAACGCGCTCGACTGGCCGTCAACAGAAAACGTTCCGCCGGGCTGACCCTTCAACGCGCCAAATCGAATACTGCCCGTCATTGCGGCTTGGTGCGCGAACCCATCCACGAATTCGTTGATGTCGCGCACGGTCATACGCGCCTGCAGGACGCACGGAACGCCGTCCTTGGGATTGCCTGCCGCCGGAATGCCGTCCGCTAACGGAAGGTCGCCAGCTCGGCCGGGTGCATCGGTATGCCTGCCTTCGAAGTACCAACCCTCCAACTGCTCGTCGAACGTCATCCCGAGACCGTCCGGAAGGCTGACGTCGAGGAATGGCTGAAGCAGCAGTCCCGTGGGCAGGGTGTTGGCGGCCGCTCGAGTCAGCGTGTAATAAAAGCCCAATTCGCGCGAACCGGGCGTCGAGTGAAGGATCCCAAGGTGGGCGCCGCCCAGCGCGCCGGACACATCAGGCAGGATGGAGGTGACATACCTCCCTGCCATGAAATTGGCGTCTACCTTCCGGATTTCGTCGTGAAACGGAGTAAAATCGTTCAAATGAAAATGGCTCTGCGTGAAACTTGGGATGACGAATCCTTCGATTAGTCCGAGCAGTTGGTAGGTGCTCTCCAGCCGCCCATCGGGCTTGAGTTCGAACCGCAGATAGGCAGCCGAGCCCATATGATTGTTGTTGCTGATTATGTCCATGCGCCATACGCCATCAAGTTCCTCTTTCGCGGGCGCCGCGCCCGCGGCGAATAGTGCCTGATGATCCGCTGCGGTGATCTCGTTGAAGCTATACTTCCGTGTCATGGCGAAGGTGAGGACTCGGATGCCGTTGGGGAAATCGCCGAGATACACGCGTCCGATCAGAAGATCGTCATTGATGAGCTTAAAGGTGTCGTAGTAACCCGTCCACGGGAGGTCAAGATAGCGAAGCAGAATATACTTGCCAGGCTCGAGCGACCCCGTGTGCTTTTTAATGGTGACTTCTTCGAGCGAATTGCGCGCACGGATGCGGCCATCCGTGTCGCTTGTCACGCCTGTGTACTTGGCGCCTTCTTTCGAAAAGGCCTTCTTGAAACCGGTAAAGATGGCCGATGACATCGTCTCCAGAACACTGCCCTTGGGGAAAAAGCCTTTCCAGTAGACGTCGTTTCGAATGGTCCTGGACGCGATGTCGACCTGTGGGGCCGCGGCACGGTTCACGATCCTCTCAATCGGCAGTGTCGTCGAACGGCGAAACAGTTTTTCGAGTTCAGCCTCGCTCCGGCCGAGCACGTCCAGCGGATCGATAACCGCCGTGCTGACCGATGTGTTCGGCTTCGGGTATTCGTCGCCAAGCATCTGTTGGATTTTTCGCTCCGCGATTCGCTCCGAGATCGCCGAAATCGTCAGGAACGGGTTTACTCCCAGCGCCGATGGAATCAGGGCGCCGTCGCATACAAAAAGCCCTTCCTGGATACTTCCGTCGTTGGAGAACACCCGCCCGAATTGATCTACTGCTCCATGCAGGTAATCCTCTCCCATGGGGCAACCGCCAAGAGGGTGCGCGGTGATCAGATGCCGGGATCGGAAAACGCTCCACGTGGGATTCTGAAGGAAAGACGCTCCGAGCGCCCGAGCATGCCTCCGTAGTTCTTCATTCATCCGCGTGAAGACTACCTGTTGCCCAACCCGGTCCCACTCGATCTTCATGCGCCCATCGGGTTCGTTCCAGGGCGCTTCGAACTTCATCGACCCGCGCGCGTTGTCTTGTCCCATAACCAGGTAGAGCATGGTATGGTTCATCGCGCCGTGAGGCGAATAGTCAGGCGAACGCGGATCGAAGTCGATGCGGACCCGCTCGCCTTGCTGCGCCTCGTTACCGAGCGTCGTGTCTTCGCCCCGCAGCGCCGCGAAAACGGCTTTCGCGGCCTGGGCGTAGGCGCTCGGGAACGTAAAATCCTCCACGGTAATGCGGTCTTTGAGCGGTGCGGCCGCGTTATAACGAATCGCCCCGGCGATAGACGGGCCGGGCTGGCGCGATTCCTTCGCTGTCGGCACGCGGTTCCCATATCCCAGAACCTCCGTTTCGTGGTCTCCGTTGTACGCGAGGCCAAAGAAGTCTCCATTCCCGCTGAATCCGGTGCCGAGAAGGGGCGATACCTTCAACCCGTGCATTTCCGAGCGCAACAGAATCTCCGTGGAGTTAACCGCGCCCGCCGACAGCACCACATTGCGGGCGTCGAGCGTGAAGGAACTGTGGGACAGGCCATCGGTGTAATGCTGCCCGTGAATCCGCCACCCGCCGGCGGCGAGTTTCTCGATCCACTCGACTTTGGTTTGAGTGAAAATGTCCGCGCCGTTCCGGACGGCCAGCGGCAGATAGTTCATGTAAAGGGTATTCTTCGCGGAGAAATTGCAGCCGGTCACGCAATCGCCGCACTTGATGCATGGCCGTTGAATCATTCCGTACGGATTCAGTCCGTCGATTTGAAAATTGACGGCCACGTCGAGCGGCTCGACTTGCTGACCAAGTTGCCGCGCACGTGTCTCAAGCGCTTGTACTTTGAGGAGACGGGCGGCGTCGGGTACGGGCGCGGCTGCGAGCGTTGCGCGGGCCCGATTGTAATACGGCTGCATTTCCGCCTACCGGACTCCAGCGGGCCAACCCGCGCTCTCAAACACTTCGTGATCGGGGACGATGGCTACGTTCGCGTTAATCAGTGAAGTGCCGCCCAGACCAGAGGCCTTGATGACGGAGATATCCCGATAATTCAGAAATTCAAACAGCCCGAGTTTGTTCGCGTCGCTGCGGGTATTTTGGAGAATTCCCGGGACATCGCTCGGAAAATCACCGACCTCCCACTCTTTTCCCCGTTCGAGGATGCAAACCGCATGCGGTTGCCCCAGCGCCCCGGCGATCCGCGCCGCCGTTATTGAACCTCCGTATCCCGAACCGGCAATGATGAACTGATAACTGGTTTTTCGCCGTTCCCAGGGAATGGAAAGCATAATTTCCTCCGTTCGATTACTTTATTTGACAGGGCGGGAAAAAGCAATCAGGGTACAAGCGGGCCTGGGCGGGTCGCGGTCTACACGCAAGACAGAATCCGAAAAAGGCAATGCGCTAGCTGTGCAACGACGAAATTCCGGACCGCCGGCGCCTTACCCGCCTGGAACGATGTAGTCCTCTGGCGCGGGATCGGCGTGTGGAACTCTATTCAGCGCAGTCGCGGCGCCACTGTTTTGCCATCCATTCCAAGCACGCCGAGCGCCCCACCTGCGCCACTTACTTCCTCAGACTACGGACCATCCGGCCCGGTCGAAACGTGTGCGGTTGACGTCGTAGTAAAGTTGTCTGGCTCGCCTGGATACCGGGGCACTAGTGGAAAGCGCCCCTGCGGAAAGCAAAGCGGCAGTCGCGGCGTGGTCTCGGACACAATGAGGGCAACGACTTTCGACCGCCTTACTTCTTCTCGAACACCGCCATGTACTGGCTCCCCTTGATATGCTCGCGCGTCGAAACGAGCTTGAAGCTGTTGGCTTCGATTTCCTTGATCACGTCCGCTTCGTCCAGCCGAATGTGGGTCATCGCACGCCCTCCCGGCATCGCGTCTGGCCGCTTGTAGTACTCCACAATCACCAGACGGCCGCCCGGTTTCAAAGCCCGATGAAGCGCGGCGAGCATCTTCTCCGGGTAGTCGTAGTGATGGTAGGAATCGAGCGCAAGTTCCACATCCACGGCGCCTTCGGGAAGGTTCGGGTCGGTTTCCGTGCCTTTCACGAACGAGACGTTCGCGAGCTTCTCCTTCGCTGCCTTCGCTTTCGCCTTGTCAACGAAGTCGTCCTGGATATCTTCCGCCAGGACCCTGCCGGAGGGGCCCACCGCCTTGCTCAGGAACGGCAGCATGTAGCCGATTCCAGTTCCCACGTCCGCAACAACCTGACCTGCGCGCAGGCCCATCGCGTCCACCAGTTCCTGAGGTTTCTGGCGCGAGTCGCGGTCCGGCGCGTCGAGCGTTGACGCCACGCGTTCGCGGCCTTCCTTTGTCACATATCCTGAATTCGCGTCCTTCGCAACCTGTGCGGGAGCGGAAAACACAATCAGCAAGGCTATAGTAATCGGCTTCATGAACGCGGTCCGTTTCATAAGGGTAGCTCCATGGGCAACGCGAGTGGTGGTTCGAGGAGAAAATCAAGTTCCGACATGGTCTTCACGGCTTCGCGGATGGCCCGCTCTGAGGTCGTCTCGACCGTGATGACAAACGGCAAGTCGTTCTTCGTTTCGCAAGGTTCCTGCAACACGGCTTCGAGGCTGATGCGCTTCTCAGCAAGAATTCCGGCGAGCGCGGCGATGATGCCAGGCCGGTCCTCGACGCGGAATCGAAGGTAATAAGCGCGCCGCTGTTCGGTCACCGCGAGCGGCTTGTACTCGCCGAGGCGGGGGTGAGCGAATGGAGACACGCGCTCGGGACTTCCGGACCGGATCTCGCGCGCCACGCGCATCAGATCGCTCACCACGGCGACGCCCGTCGGCCGCGCCCCCGCTCCGCGTCCATAATAGAAACTGTCCTCGCCATACGCGCCCTTCACCCAAACGGCGTTGTATGCGCCTTTCACGCTGGCGAGAATTGTGGACGATGGGATCAGCGCTGGGCGCACTGATAGGATCAGCCCTTCGGCCGTTTGGCGCGCGCCGCAGATCAACCGGATGGTGTGGCCCAACTGATGCGCGTACTGGAAATCCATCGGCGAAATGCGCCTGATCCCCTCCACGAAAATGTCCTCCGGAGTGATCTTTTCGCCAAACGCGAGCGCAGCGAGGATCGCCAGTTTGGCTCGCGCATCAAAACCGTCGATGTCGGCGCTCGGCTCTGCCTCCGCGTATCCCAGCCGCTGCGCCTCGGCAAGCACTGTGCCGAGAGAAGCGCCGCGCCGTTCGATTTCGGTCAGAATGTAATTGCTCGTCCCGTTGAGAATCCCGTAGAGCGCCACGACGCGGTCGCCGGATATCCCCTCGCGCAATACGGAGTGGATCGGGATGCCTCCCGCGACGCTCGCCTCCATGGCGAGATTGATGCCTGCGGCGATTGCGCGCTCCCAGATTTCGCAGCCGGAGAGCGACATGAGTTCCTTGTTCGCCGTTACGACCGATTTCTTGTGCGCGATGGCGGCGTCAATTATTTCGACTGCGGTTGTGGTTCCACCCACTAGCTCCGCTACGATATCAACCTCCGGATGTGACACCACCTCGCGCCAATCGGCCGTTCTTAGAACCGCACCGAGGGATGATGGAATTTCCCGGTTCGCGACGCCGCGGCTGCATACCGCCGTCACGCGGAGGGGAAATCCGAGCTTTAGCGCAATCTGACTGGCGTTCTCTGCGAGGATCGTAAGCGTACCCGAACCAACGTTACCGAGGCCCACGATCCCGACATTCACAGCTTCCATATGAGGTCCATTATAGACGGTGGACCTCTTGAATCCGCGCCGCGCAGGCAGCGGCTTTCACGGGCGGCCTGCCGTTTGCTGCGGCGTTGGCCAGCCTAATCGTGAGCCCGGTTCCAACAAGTGGCATCCGCGGCGAAAGCTCCCACGGGCAGAATTCGCCGGAAATTCGGCGTGCGCCGCTCCGGAACCAGTCGGTCCGCGCCGGACAGACGGTCGCCGCTCGGAGACGCACGAGAAGGTCAGGTCTGTTATGAATGGAAATGCTCGAAGTCTTCGTGGGCCAAGTCAACGAATTCATGGAGCAGAAATGACTAGTCGTAGGCTTTGATCACGGCGCTATTATCCGCCCCGCCAAAGCCAGCGGCCTCGGCTTTCTCAAGCAGTAACCGGTGCGCTTCCGAAAGCGGCGTCGAGGCTCCCACGCGGACGGCCGTCTCCAAAATCAACCGGACGTCCTTCAAGTGCTGCGATAGTCTCGCCTCCAACACAAAATCTCCGCTCAGCATTCTCGGTCCCTTCACATCCATCGCACGCGAGTATGCCGGACCGGCGCGTAGTACTTCCAACGCATCGGAGGGAGACACGCCGGATGCTTTCGCGAATGCCAATCCTTCCGCGAGCACGGCGCGATTTAAGCCGAGCACGAGGTTCATCACCAACTTCATCCGCCCGCCACTACCCGGCGGTCCAACATGAAACGTACGGCCTCCCAAGCTGGCGAACAGGTCCGCGCACCGGGCAAAAGCCTCCATGGATGCCCCCACCATCACGATCGCCTCGCCAAGCCTGGCTTGACGGCTCGATCCACCGATCGTTGCGTCCACATACGCGACTCCCATCGCCGCAAGTCGGGCACCAAGTGCCTTGCCAGCGTCGGGATCGCCAGTGGTCGTGTCGATCACGATCCTCCCTGGTGCAAATTCAGCCTCGATATGCCCGATCACGGTTGAAGCGACCCGTGAATCGGGTAGGCTGAGCACGATCCGCTCGCATTGCCCGGCCACATCCGCCGCGGAAACGGCCACCGCGCCGCCCGCCCGTTCTAGTGCCGTAAGGCGCTCCGGATTGGAATCGAAGCCGAGAACACCGAAGCCGGACTCCATGAAACGCTCCGCCAGCGCTGATCCCAGCAGACCCGCACCTATAAGTCCAATTGTCTCGTCCGCCATTTCGCTTCCTCCATCGCCGTAGCAGCATCGCCCGGTATTTGACGGCGTCCGCGGCGCTAACCTTTTGCTACATCCGGACGTCCGCTATAGTAGAAGTATCCTTCAGTCCAGAGAGGCATTTTGAAAGCAAGAGATTTATTGCTTCCTTCCGCCGCCATGCTCGTAGCGGTGTCTGTTCACGCCCAGAACCTGCGGGGCGTCATCGCCGGCCTGATTACCGATTCAGGAAACAAGCCTCTGTCCGGGATCACGGTTGTGGTCACGAAGGAAGACACGAACAAGCGACGGTCGGCCGTATCCACCTCCGATGGAATCTACACCGCCGCGGCGCTCCCTGCCGGTTCCTACCGGATTGACGTCGAATCTCCAGGCTGGAGGAAGCACACACAAACTCTTGTGCTGGAGGTCAATCAGGAAGTCAGGCTCGACATTCCGCTCCTCGAGGGGAATCAACGCGACGAGGTGACGGTCAGAGGCACGCACCCCCTGCTCCGCGCCGATTCCGTGTCCACCGGTGCCGCGATCGACAACCACCACATCGCCGGTCTCCCGCTCGACGGGCGCAATTTCTCGCAACTCGGCCTCCTGGTTCCGGGCGCGGCGCCCAACGCCCAAGGCTCGGCGGGATCGGTGCGCGGCGACTTCGCCTTCAGCGTCAACGGCTCGCGCGAAGATTCGAACGCCTTTCTGCTCGACGGCGTTTACAACGGCGATCCGAAACTCAACTCAGTTAGCGTGACGCCTCCCGTGGACGCCGTGCGCGAGTTCGAAGTTCTCACCAGCACCTACGATGCCTCCTTCGGCCGCGCCGGAGGAGCGCAGATGAACGTCGTCATGAAGTCCGGTGGAAACAACTTCCATGGAACGGCGTATGAATTCTTCCGCAACCGCTCGCTCGACGCTCGGAACTACTTCGCTTCCCCTGCCGAAGAACAGCCGCAGAACGCGCGTAATCAGTTCGGTGGATCGCTCGGCGGACCTTTACGCAGGAACAAGACATTCTTCTTCGGGGACTACGAAGGCCGGCGCGTCCGCGAAGGCATCACACGAACGACCAACGTTCCCACAGCGCTTGAGCGCTTGGGGGATTTCTCACGAAGTTCCGTGCACGCGATCGATCTGTTCACGCAGGCGCCGTTTCCCGGCAACGTGATTCCGAAAAACCGTCTGAGCCCGATCGGAACTGCGATCGCCGCTTTGTATCCTTTGCCGAACCGGTCCACTACAGGTCGAAATTTCGTGTCTTCGCCCTCTCTCCGGGACGCCGAAGATCACTTCGACGCGCGGCTCGACCACTCAATTGGCGGCGCCGGCGAACTGTCGGTCCGCTATAGCTTCGTCGATCGCAATCTCTACGAACCGTTTTCCGGCTCCGGATTCGCGTCGGTTCCCGGCTACGGTACTAACATCCCACGCCGCGCCCAAAACGCCGCGATTTCGGAAACTCACGCGCTCAGTCCGTCGCTGCTCAACGAATTTCGCGCCGGCTTCAACCGCGTCGCCAACGGTTCCTTTCAGGAGAACCAGGGCCGCAACCTCAGCCAGACGCTTGGGATGCCTTCGAATACATCGAATCCACGCGACTTCGGCCTCCCGCTCATCTCCCTCACCGGCTACTCACCTATAGGCGACGAGTACAACAACCCACAGCACGGTGTGACGAACGTCTACCAGTTAGTTGATCAGGCTACCCTGGCGCGGGGACGCCATCTCGTGAAGTTCGGCGGAGATTTCCGCCTGCTGCAGCAGAACGCATACCGCGACGTCTTGTCACGCGGCTTCATCAGTTTTCTTGGCTTTACCGGAAATTCCCTTGCGGAAATGCTGACCGATTTTCCCTCCGTAACCGGCGCCGCGAAGATCGACAATCCGCAGCACCTCCGTTCGCGAGCGGCGAGCATGTTCGTTCAGGACACCTGGCGCGCCCGGCCCGATCTCACGGTAACGGCGGGATTGCGGTATGAGTTGAACGGACCGCCGCGCGACGCGACCGATCGCGCGAACCTGTTCGACGCCGCCACCAGATCGCTCGTTCCCGTTGGAAAGAACGGAATGCCACGAGGCGGGTACGATATCGACAGGAACAACTTCGGACCGCGGATTGGACTTGCATGGAATCCGCGGGCTGCGAACAAACGCATCTTCCGCACCGGGTACGGCGTCTACTACGATCAGTCGTCTCTCGCCACAGGCGAGGGCCTGTACTTTAGTCCGCCCTACTTCGAGAACAAATTATTCTTTACCATACCGGGATTACCGCCCATCAGCCTCGCCGATCCGTTCCCGAAGTTTTTCCCGTTTCCGACCCCTTCTTCGGCGCTCGCCGTTCAGCGCAATCTGCGGACAGCTTATATCCAACAGTGGAATTTCAATCTTCAGGAACAACTTGGGAGTTCGCGCGTTCTCGAAGTGGGGTACGTCGGTTCCAAGGGCACGGGACTGCTCAACGCCCGCGACATCAATCAGCCGCGGCCGAGCGTCAATCCGCGCAATCCGCGCCCACTGCCGCAGTTCGACGATATCAGCCTGCTTGAGTCGCGCGGCAGCTCGATCTATCACTCGCTGCAGGCCAGATTCCAACAGCGCTTGAGTTCCGGCCTTTCGATGCTGTCGTCTTACACATGGTCGAAATCGATTGACGACGCATCGAATTTTTTCCCGAGCGCCGGGGATCCGAACTTCCCACAGGACAGTAACAACGTGAGCGCCGAGCGCGGACGGTCGAACTTCGACGTCCGCCAGCGCTTGTCCATCAGCTATTCCTACGACCTGCCGCTTGGCAAGTCGAAACTTCTCTCGGGATGGCAGACCTTCGGAATCCTGACGTTCCAGAGCGGCCGCCCATTTACAGTAGCCCTCCTTTCCGATTTCGATAACAGCAACACGGGGCGTTCGACCTTGGGCTTTGGAGCAAACGACCGTCCGAACCTGGCGGGGGTTCCCCGCCTTTCGGAGCGCTCGGCGGAGCGCTGGTTCAATGGTAGTGCGTTTGTCGTTCCCCCTTCAGGCCACTTCGGAAATGCGGGACGGAATATTCTCGACGGGCCTTCGAGCCACACAGTGAACGCGTCGCTCGTAAAGAACACCCGGCTTGCTGAGAGCGCGTCGCTTCAATTTCGTCTCGAAGCTTTCAATCTGCTCGACCGGGCGAATTTCAATCTGCCCGATATCTTCGTTGGTTCACCGACATTCGGCCGTATCCTCTCCGCCGGCAGCCCGCGGCGCCTGCAACTGGGACTGAAGTTGCTGTTCTGACACGTCATGCCATTTGTTGGAGTGCCTGAGGCAATCGACGAAATTCGCGCTGGTCGTATCCTCGTCGTAGTGGACGATGAGGACCGCGAAAACGAGGGCGACTTGACGATCGCCGCCGAAAATGTGACGCCGGAAATCATCAATTTCATGGCGACTCACGGGCGCGGACTGATCTGCCTCGCGCTCACGGCTGATCGCTGCGACGCCCTGCGCCTTCCGTTAATGTCGGCGCGTAATACGTCGAATTTCGGCACCGCTTTCTGCGAATCGGTGGATGCCCGCGATGGCGTTTCGACCGGCATTTCCGCGGCCGACCGAACGCGCACCATTCAAGTCGCCATTGCCGCGGCGTCCGGTCCGCAGGACCTCGCGAGACCCGGCCACGTATTTCCGCTGCGTGCGCAGGAGGGCGGCGTATTGGTCCGCGCCGGGCAGACGGAAGCCTCGGTGGACCTCGCCCGCCTCGCGGGCTTGAATCCCTCGGGCGTCATCTGCGAGATCATGAACGACGACGGATCCATGGCGCGGATTCCGCAGCTTGTCGGATTCTGCGGGCGGCACGGCCTGAAGATGGTTTCCGTCGCCGAACTGATCCGCTACCGTCTCAAACACGAACGGTACATCCACCGTGTGGCCGAGGGTTGCGTCATTACCGAGTTCGGGGAGTTTCGCGCGATTGCCTATTCGAGCGCGATCAACCCCGAACAGCACGTCGCGCTTATCCATGGCGATGTCACCGGAAAAGAAACGGTAGTGGTGCGCATGCACTCTCGATGCCTGTTCGGCGATGTGTTCGGCGCGGTCGGCTGCGATTGCGCAAGGTTGATTCGCGGGTCACTCGACCGGATCGTCAAAGATGGAGCCGGAGTGCTCGTATACCTTCACCAGACAGGGCCTGGTTTCCGTTTGCAGCGTGACGAGGCGGGTGCGCAAAGCATCGTCCCCCACGGCCGGGATTTCCAGCACTACGCCAGCCCCGCCGGCCAGCAGCAGTTCCAACATGAGAGCGGGATCGGCGCGCAGATCCTGTCCGATCTCGGCCTGCACAAGATTCGCCTCCTTACAAACCACCCGCGAAAGATTGTTGCTTTAGAAGGATTCGGAATCGAGATCGTCGAACAGATCCCGGTAGATTCGGCGGAGTGAATGGGATCGGAAGCTCCTGTGCGAAGCTCCCGACGCCCGGAAATCAACCTGCTTCAGGCTCTCCTCAGCCGCCGGAAAAACGCTAGTCCGGCCAGAGCCGTCCCCGCCAAACCGAACGTCATGGGCTCCGGCACGACGGCCTGAGGTTCGGAGTAAATGAAATCGTCCATTACAACCGCGTCCTCCAATCCAACATAGTTGCCGTCAATACCGTGCGAGCCCGAGGTGATCCGCACCCGTGAAACCCTCTCGCCAGCGTCAAACGATACTCCCAGAAAAGAGAACGACCCCTGGGAGTTCTGCCCGCTCGCCGTCGGGAACACGCCGTCCACGCTGAACAAACCAAGGGAAGCCGAATTCACGTCGAAGAATTCGAGCGACGCCGATCCCGAATAGTCGACATCCAGGAATACGACGCCGAAGCCCTTAACTGTGGCCGCCAGGGACGGGGTTCCCGGCTGTGAAAACGTCACATCGGTGATGCTGCTGCCCATGCTCGCAAACATCCGCGATGCGCTGAACACATCGAACTCGGCAGGTGCGAAGCCAGCCTCATCTGAAAATTCGGTTGCGCTCACCCGGAAGCCGGTCCCCGGAGTGCTGAAAGCCGCTCCGCGAATGCGGCCGGCCTGCTGTACGCCGGTTGTTCCATTGAAAAACCCGCCTGGAAACGCGTTCGGCGAACTGGATGACGCCGGCACAGCATCCCAGTTGATCTCCCTCCTGCCAGTGGTGCATGGGTTGGGCGAACACGCTCCGGGTGCATTCAGTCCGCCTCCCAGATCTGTCCGGAATGCGTTGATCACCGCGTTAAAGACTGCATCGCCTGCGCCGGCGGTCGTCACCGCCGACCGCACAATAGTTCCTGCAAAGCCGGCGGGTACCAGAGCCACCACAAATCCTGCCAATATTACTCTTGTTCTCATCGATATATGTCCTCCAATTTAGATTAGGGTGCCACGATTTTCCGGACATTCAACATCGAGAATTGTCCAATACAAGCTCGGGACCGACTGAATCGGTCACGCCAGGAAACACAGGAAGAGGCTGTCGGCAGTTCGGTTATGATGCGATCAGCCGGGGGCGGCGGCAGCTAAGGCCGCCTTATCAATGGAGCTCCTCTGAGCCCGTACGCAAGCATGGATCCAGGTTTCGTGCTCAAGCCAGTGGTGAC
>SXGT01933885.1_pt1 | contig 27994 bp, 18 predicted proteins | sample 3176221 | NCBI WGS metagenome assembly SXGT01 (sample SAMN11356862, study PRJNA531348) | freshwater metagenome | isolation source: freshwater sample F1-120 | place: China: Fuxian Lake, Yuxi | collected 2017-12-25
ACCTGCACTTGCACCTGCGACCAGCCGCCGCCGAGGCCGTCGCCGCGCGCTGCCGATGCTACGGCGCTGTGTTCATCGGCGGCGACGCCTCGGAGGTCTTTGGCGACTACTGCGCCGGCGGCAACCACGTCTTGCCGACCGCCGGCGCGGCGCGCTTCTCCTCTGGCCTCTCGGTGGCCACCTTCACGCGGCTGGCCGCCCGCCAGCGCATGAGCGCCCAGGCCGCCGCTGCCCTCGCCGAGGTGACTGCGCGGTTGGCCCGCCTGGAGGGCTTGGAGGCGCACGCACGGGCAGCTGAGGCCCGCCGCCCGGCTGACGCGGCCTCGGGTTAGGGGCTGCTGAGCGACAGCGGCCACCAGCGCCCGCCTCGACCGCGAGGGTTGCCTGTCCATGGTGTAGCGCCGCCGTCGCCCACCCGCCGCGTGCCGCCGTGCCGGCGTCACAGCGCCTGCGCCAGAGCGAGCGGTCTTGTACGGGTGCTCGGCACCGCCGCTTCACGGGCAGGTCTGCGCGCCGCCGGTCGTAAAGCGCAGCCAGAGCGCGGCGCTGCCGTCCTTCGCCTGGCGGCTGCCCACGGCGACCAGCGTGCCGTCTGGAAGCGCCGTCACGGCGTGCAGCGACTGCTGAGTCGGCGCCTCAAGGTGGAGCGTCCAGCCGGCGTCTACGCTCGTCGGCAGCCGGCGCACCGTAGCTTGGCCGCCCTTGACGGCACGCCAGCCGACGACGAAGCGGGCGCCCGCCGCCGTGGCGATGCCGGCGAAGGCGCCGCCATCCGGCTCCACCTTGGACTTGGTGGCGGCACCGTCACCGGGCCAAGGCAGCTCAGCGGTCCACCGCGCGCTGAAGGCGCCGGTGGCGTTGAGGACCGTGCCGGAGAGTGTCACCGCGCCGCTCGACGCGCCGGTCGCCAAGACCACGCTGCCCTTGGGCAGCGTCAGCGTGGTGGCGGCGCTGATGGCGCCGGTCGCGAGGTCAAAACTGCGCAGCCAGGGCTGAGGCGTCGGCTCGCCGGTGACCGCGAGATCCTGGCCGGCGGCGACCGCGACGCCGTCGAGCAGGACGAGGCTGTGCGCCCGCGCCGCGAGGCCCTTGCTAGGCGCCACCGAGGCCTGCCAAACCAGCTTGCCGGTGGTCGCGATGCGCAAGAGGTGGGCGTTGGCATCGGGCTCAAAGGCGTCGGCGCAGAGCAAGAGCGCCCCGTCGGTGCCGACAGCTGCGAGCGCCTCGGCGGTGGCGAAGGGCTTGACCAGGTGCTGCGCCAGCGGGTTACCCAGCGAATCGAGCCGAAGGACCGCGGCGTGCTGCTGGCCCAACGTCGCGCCGACCCTGACGTCGCCCGACGGATCGGCAATGACGCCGACGAACGAGACCGCGCCGGGCTTGCCATAGCGGCGCTGCAGCTGCACCGCGTTGCCGCCGTGGACGCGCAGCAGCAGACCCCGCGCGCTGCCCGGGGCGTCGCTGTCGCCGACCGCGATGAAGCCGCCGCTGGGTGCAGCGGCCACCGCGCGCAACCAGTCCTCGCCCTCATGCGGCGCGATGAAGGTGCCGAGGGCGCAGGCGCAGCTGGCCGCAGCGCTCAGGCACGACAGGCCCTCGCCGCAGGGCTGACCAGCGGGCAAGGGCGGGTGCTGGCATAGCCCTGCGCCGCAGCTGTCAGCGGTGCAAGGGTCGCCGTCGTCGCAGACCTTACCGCTGGTAGTGACGCAGGCGCCGCCGGTGCAGCTGCCGGTGAGGGCGCAGGCGTCGGCGGGCGTGCATGCGCCGGGCAAGGGCACGCTGAGGCAGTCGCCGCTCGCCGGGGCGCACGCCGTCTGCAGGCAGGGGCCGTCGCCTGTGCAAGACTTGGCCGGACCTGCGAGGCAGGCGCCCTCGCTACAGACATCGCTGAGCGTACACGGGTCACCGTCCTGGCACGGCGCCCCTTTGGCAGCGATGTGGAGGCAAGCGCCGCCAACCGCGCAGCCCTCGATCGTACATGCGTTGCCGTCGTCGCAGGCCGTCACGTCGCAGCCGAGCCCCGGCGATGGACATGCGCCGAGCGCGCAGACCTGGCCGTTTGGGCAGGTCAGCACAGGCCCGGGCTGGCATTGGCCCTTGCCGTCGCAGCCGTCGACGGGCGTGCAGGCGTCGCCGTCGCTACAGGTGACCCCGGCTGGCAGAGGCAGCGGCGCCTTGCAGCCGAGGGCAGGAGCGCAGGCCGCGCTCTGGCAGGCGCCCGCCGGGCAGGCGACGGTGGGGCCAGCCTTGCAGGCGCCAGCGCCATCGCAGCCGTCCTGGCTGGTGCAGAGGTCGCCGTCGTTGCAAGGAGCCCCTGGCGCGGAAGGTGTCGGGACGCACACGCCCGAGCCGAGGTCGCAGGCGCCGATGGCGCAAGCGGTGGCGGGGCAGGGCAGGGCGACGACCGCGCTGCAGTGGCCGCTGGCGTCGCAGCTCTTCTGCACGCAGCCCGTCGTCGCCGCGCAGGGCGTCCCGGCCAGCAGCGCCGAGAGCGCGCAGACGCCCTTGTCGCAGGCCCAGACGCGACATGGGCCTGCCAACGTCTGGGCCTCGCAGTCGGCGGCGACGAGGCACTCCGGGGCGCTCACCACGGCGTCGACGGGGCTGACGTCGGCGGCGTCGGCGATAGCGTCCCCTGTGGCCGACACGGCGTCTGGGCACTCGATGGCGTCCAGCGCGGCGCTATCGCATGGGCCGATGGCCGCGTCATTGGCGTCGCTGGCGTCGTGGACCCCGGGCGCGCCATCGCCGGCGGTGTCGCCTGTCGCTACGACGGCGTCTATCGCGTCAATATCGACCGCCGTGGCGCTGTCGGCTTGCGCGCCGGAGTCGCCGCGCGGGCCGTCGCTGCCATCGCCACCGCCAGCGGCGTCGCCGGCGCCATCGGCCGAGGCCATGTCGGCGAGCGCGGCCGTGTCTTGGCCGCTCACGCGCGCTTCACCAGGGGCCGCTGCGTCGCCGCAGGCGAAGGTCGCGTGCGCCATCAGCGCCAGCGCGAGGTGGCGAAGCCCATATCTCCCGCTCACCGGCCCTCGCCGCCCCGGCCATCGAACAGCTAGCCCAGCGCGGGCCGTGACGCCGACGCGCCGCTTGGGCCCATCGCGCGGTGGTGCCAGGCGCGACGGCAGGTGCGGCGAAGCTCAAGGTTATAGCCGGCGCGCCAGGGCGTGCGCTGGTCGCGCGACGTCTGCGCCAAGTCAGCGACGGCGACGGATGCGTGGTCGCGGCGGTCTATCGGTGCGCCATTCAAGCGGTTGAATTCCTATGTGATGGCGAACTTCTGCCCGAATCTCCGGCTCAGTCTGGCGATCGGGTCAGGGGCGGTCAAGGCTCGGCCACTGCAGGGCTCGAGCGGCCTGCACGTCGCGCGGGCTTATCACCGTGGGCGCCGATGCGGGCCCCACGACAGCCTGCGCCAAGCAGAGGGCGCGCCGGGGCGCCGCCGCACGCGCCGCGCCGCCGTCAGCTTCTCGGCTTGGCGCCGGGGTCGCGTCGCCGGCACGGGCATGGCCGGGCGTTGTCCTCCACTCCGGCCACGTCCAAGGCGTTCGAAGGCCGCCGCAGGCCCGCCGGTCGCGCCCTCAGGACCGGGCTTCACGCAGGCTGGCCTGCTGCCGCGTCACGGCGCGGCCGTGGGTGTGGCGCGCCAACACTCGCACCAGCCACTCCAGCCGCACCGGCTTGGCCAGGATCTCGACGGCGCCGGCGCTGCGCATCAGCTGCTGCTCGGAAGGCAACACACTGGCCGAGAGGATGGCGATGGGGATGTTCGCCGTCGCCGGGTCGGTCGACAGTCGCCGGGTCGCCTCCGATCCGCCGAGGCCGGGCATCCGCGCGTCCATGAGGATGAAGTCCGGGCGACTCTGCCGCGCCCTCGCGATGGCTGACTCGCCGTCGCTCGCCTGGTCGATCTCGACGTCCATCGGCTCCAGCATCGACTGCACCACCATGCGGTTGGTCTCGATGTCGTCGACGACCAGCAGCCGGACGGGTGGCGTCGCCCACAGCCAATCACCGACGATAGCGTCGCTGGTGGCCTCGTTCGCCGCGGCCAGGCGGAGCTGCGCCTCGAAGCGGAAGCAAGCGCCCTGGTCGACGTCGCTGCGCACCGAGATGCTGCCACCCATCGTCTCGACGAAAGACTTGGCGATCGCGAGGCCGAGGCCGGTGCCCTCTCGCTTGGCTTGGCCGCTGGCCGACTGCTCGAAGGGCTCGAAGATCCGCGCCTGGTCGGCGGGGGCGATGCCCAGACCGTCGCCCTCTACCTCGCTGACGAGGCGCAGTGCGCCGCCGCCGAGGTCGTCCAACCGTGCCCGCACGCACACGGGCCCGCGCTGGGCGAACTTGACCGCGTTGCCGATGAGGTTGATCCACACCTGCCGGATCTTGCCGCTGTCGCCGAGCGTCGACTGCTGCAGAGAGGGGTCGATCTCCGTCAGCAGGCGAAGGCCGAGGGCGGCGCACGGCCCCTCAAACATCGCCAGCACATCGGCCAAAGCGTCGACCGGCCGGAAGAAGTCCTCGCGGAGGACCGCCTTGCCAGCATCGACGCGAGAGATCTCCAGCACATCGTCGATGAGGCCCAGCAGGTGCTGGCCGCTGCGCTCGATGATTCGCAAGCTCTGGCGCTGCGGCGGCGTCGTATCGGCGCTGCGCTGGAGGACCTCCGCGAAGCCCAAAATGGCGTTCATCGGCGTGCGGATCTCGTGCGACATGCTCGCCAGGAAGCGGCTCTTGGCCCGGCTGGCCTGCTGCGCCTGGTCCAGCGCCTCGCGCAGCGCCGCGGTGCGCTCGTCGACCAGGCGCTCGAGATCCGTGCGGTGACGCTCCAGCTCGGCGTTGGAGGCAGCCAGCCGCCGGTTGGCGAGGCCCATTTGCCCGAGGTTCTCGGCCAAGAGCACCAGGAACGCCATCGTCCGCTCGATCTCGTCTCGGCTGAACACCGGGACGGCGCGAATTGCGCTGAGGTAGGCTTCCTCGTCGAAGCCGTACAGGCGCGCCTTGGCGCGGAAGGCCTCGAGATCCGGCGGATCGGCGAAGAACTGCCCGGTGAACAGGTTGCCGACGTGGTAGCCGTCGACGCGGACGGGCACGGCGACGTCGACGAGGCCATTGCGGCAGTTGTAGACGTTGTAGCGGCTCCCTTCGGCCAGCGCGCTCGCCAGCGCCGTGTCGCTCTCCAGGCAGCGCGCCGCCGTCGTCTCGTGGACGCGGTGAAACTGCGTGCAGCTGTTGCGCCAGCCGGTGGCGATCAGCACCTTGCCCTTGAGGTCGAGCAGCGCCGTGACGACATCGTTCATGCGGGTCAGCGCCTGAAAAAGCGCAGTCAGGGACTGGATGTCGAGCACGTCGCTGATGTCAAAGGGCGCTGGTCCTTCGCGCGCTTGCGGAGGCGCAGTCGAGGTGGCCATGGATGGGCTCCTTGCTCGCAATCACCCTGCGGACCTAGCACCGACGCGTCGCCAGAGGGTGCCGCGCATGGCCGCGATAGGTCAACCGTCGCCGCGGTCGGCCGGCATGGGACGACGCCTTCCTGGGGTGGGACGACGCGCTCCAAGCCGTGGCGGGCAGCGGTCGCGAGGCGCCGCTCCGGCCGTAAAAAGCCAGTCGGCCCGCAGGCAGGGGGCGTGTTCCCCTGCGCTGCGGGCCGACTGAGAGGGCTGCTCCCCCTTGGGTGTCGTCTGCGCGCGGACCTCAGCGGCCCTCAGCGCTCCAGCGACACCAAGGCCGCTACCACAGGCAGCAGGCGTAGCCGTAGTTGGACGAGGGCGGGTGATCGTCGCCGGCGCCGCCGACGCCGATGCTTGCCTGGTTGCCATCATTGTCCGAGTACGACGCCGTCCAGCTCGACGACGAGTTGACGACGCCGGCCTTGCGCAGCACCGAGGTCTGAGCGATGGAGCACAGCCGCGAGTTGAGCTTGGCGCACTCGTGCGAGGCCGTGTTCCAGTCGGCGTTGTCGCTGTTGTGGACCTTGGTCACACAGATGCCGGCGTGCTCTTTGTGAGGCGCTGGGCACTCAAGCGTCTTGCGGTGTGTGCCGCAGCAGACGAAGCCGTAGTGGTGGCCCAGGGTTGGGTTATCAGCGACGGGGCCGATGCCCTTGGCGTAGCCCTCGTTGTCGTTGTCCGAGTGATCGCTCGACCAGTATCCCCAGTTCGCGTTGGTGAAGTTGGCCTGGCGCAAGACCTGGTACTCCGACTTGGTGCAGAGGTCGGCTTCGAGGCCGGCGCAGTGCATCGCCGCCTGGCGGAAGTAGACGCTTGGGTTGTCGTGCGAGTACACCACGCGAACGCCGTTGATGAGCTGGTCCGACTTGCGCGGTGGCGTCACGTTGTAGCAGCACGGTGAGGTCCAACCGCTGCTCTGGTCGTGGTTGTCGCCCGTGCCGCCGTTCAGCTCATTCCAGTGATTGGCGTCGTTGTCGGCGAAGGAGTTGGTCCAGATCGCGTTGGACCACAGCGCGCCGGTCTGCCTCAGCACCCACACCTGACTGTCGCTGCAGATGTCCGCCTTGCGAGCCGCGCAGTACTCCGCGCCGTCGCGGAAGCTCGGGTTTCCTGCCCCGGGCGACTGGTAGCAGATGCCCTGCGTCACGGAGCCCCAGCAGATGTCGCGCGACAGGTTGACCCAGGTGCCGTTCTGGCAGATCTGCGGGATGCCGGTCGTCGAATCGTATTGGAAGGTGCCATCGGACGAAGAGTCACACACCGAGCTCGACTTGCCGAGCTTAAGGCCGCTGCCGAGCTTGAGGTCGCCGCCGGCCTTGCCGTGCCCAGCGTCGCTGCCCCAGACCTTGCCCGAGATGTAGAGATCGCCGTTGTTGTTGATCTTCTTGTTGGAGAGGGTCTGGATCTTGACGTGCCACTTGACGATGGAGCCGTCGGTCGCCTTGCCCGGGTCACAGATGCCGGCGTTGCCGGGCGCCTGGACGACGCAGAACGAGGTGTCGAGCGCCTTGAGGTTCCAGGTGCCCTTCGGGTTGCCGCCGATCCACTTTTTCAGGTCGCCCGACTGCGGCAGTGCGCTGGAATTGAAGGTGACCTTGTAGTCCTTCTTGTCCTTCCCGCCGCAGGGATCACAGAGCGTCCAGCCGACCTTCTTGTCATCGGGCGGCAGCACGATCAGCGACAGCGACGACAGGTCGGTGTTCTTGATCTCGACGTAGAGCTCAAAGTCCTGCGTCGTCCCGATGTCTGGGAAGTCAAGCGTCGCGTTGGCTTCGGTGCCGGTGTTGTCTGGGATCGCGATGCCACTGGCACCATTGATGGTGTCGACAAATTGGTTGCTCAGCAGGTTGTTGCTGATCTCGTTGAGACCGTCATTGGGTAGGGCGGCGGGGTCCAGCGCGGCGATGCACTTCAGGGTGCCGTCGGCGTTGATGCCCTTGACGACCTGGCCAGCGACCTTGCACTCGCCGGCCGGGGTCTTGAGGCCCGTGAGCTTGCTGCCATCGCCAACAAACTCGGCGGCGGCGACAGTGCCCGAGAAGGTGGCGTTCTTGCCCTTGAGCGAGTTGCCGGCGAGGTCGACGTCACCGTCGAACTTGATGTCGGAGACGTTGACGCAGCCGGTGCACTCGACGTCACCCGCCGGGCCACCCTTGGTCGAGCTTCCTGCGAAGTTGAAGCCGACCTTGGCCGCCGCGACGCCGCCGTTGGCGATGTGATCGCTGCTGACGCAGCCCTGGCAAGACAGCTTGCCAGCTTCGCCAGCGGTGACCGAGAACAGCGATGCATGCAGCTTCTGGCGCTGCAGCTCGGGATCGGAGCCGATCTTGATGCCGATCCAGTGCGACTGCAGCGCAGCCAGCTTGGCGGGCTCGATGGCCGCCACAGAGCCGAGCGCATGGCTAAAGCGGCCGCCGGTGACCTTCACCTTGGCGCTCTCAGTCCAGGTCGCGGTCCCGCCCGAGGCCGCGTCGTAGACCGACAATGCCATGTCGTAGTCGCCGTCTGCCGCCGCAGAGCCGCCGCTGCTCAGCAGGACGCCGTCGATGAGAGACGTCGTCGGCAGCGCCGCCAATGCCGATTGTGCGCCGAGCGAGAGGGCCACAGCCGCCAGGGCCGTCCAGCGCGCCGCAAGCGCTCGATATCCAATGATTCTCATCGTCTGCCCCTCCAGCGTCGCTAAGACGCACAATCCCTCGTCGGTCCTGACCCCGCACGTTTGGGGAGACCCACACCGGTGTTTGTCGGCCCTTTGGATGAGCTGACCCGCGGAGCCTACCACATGCGCGGGTGGTCCCGCTACTAGTGGTCGAAAACAAATACTGATCGAATGTTCCGATCCGTCACGAGGTGTCGCCTACCCTGTCTGAGCGTGGGTAGCTGCCAACGGGCCGCGCTCCACGGCGCGTTGGCGCGCTTCGACGAACCGGCCCTGCGCCATACCTAGCGCTCTGCCTTCGGCGCAGCGAGGGTGCCCAGGCGCCAGGCTCACGGGCAGCAATCGGTTACGACGGGCCGCGTCTCCCGCCCGATGGCGTCGGAGTGCTCGCCAAGGCCGGCGCCTCAGCCGAGTGACTCGGCGCCTGCATGGCGGCCCCTCGGACGGGGCTCGACTCCAGCGCGAGCGGGCGCCACCGCCGTACCTGAGGGCGCCGCCTGGCCTCCGCGGGCGGGCGCTCGTGTTAGCTCAGCGGGGCGCGATCGGCGCGCGCTTGAAGCGGCCCCAGGCGACGAACGCCGCCAACGCGCCGAGCGCCAGGTTGGGGATCACCGGCTCGCCGAGCGACAGGTGGAGCGCGCCGGCGAGGACCATGATCACGACGAAGCCGGCGCTGGCGAGTGGGGTCAGCCAGGGCGCGATGCGGGTCGCGGCCGGCCCGATGAGGCCGATGGCGCCTGCCAGCTCAACCACACCGATCAACGTGACCAGGGCAGCGGGCGTCTCCTTTGCCCACGGCTGCTGTGCGGCCAACTCGGCATACGGCGTCGCGACCTTCATGGCGCCCGCCATGCCAAAGCCGATGGCGAGGACGGTTTGAACGACCCAGAGTCCGATATTCATGCCCTTGCTACTTGGCTGTGGGGAGGTGGCGTGCGGGGCGTTCGTCATGGGGACCTCCTGGGTGATTCGAGTGAGAGGGTTGCCTCTTTGGCAGGGTCGAGGTCGAGAGTGAGAGAGGGCTGGGGTGCGAAGTCGGGGCACATGAGGGCCGAGGTCGCGGGGGGCGCCACCTGCGGCGCTGGCTAGGCGTATCGCTGTAGGGCCGCGCTCGTTCTGCCCTGCGCCCGCAGCTGGGCGCCGATGCGGCGGATCTCTGCCTCACCGCGCTGCAGCGCCTGCTCGCTGGTGTGCACGGAGTAGTTGCCGAGCACCAGCTCATGCCGGTGAGGCGGCGCCGCGCCGAGCACGAAGCGGGTAGCGCCCTCGGCGACGAAGTGGATCGGCTTCGGTCCCGGCTCGAAGACCGCCAGCTCGCCGCGATCGATGCGCGAGTCCGCCCTCAGCGCGCCCTGCATGACGGCGACGAAGGCGACGTCGTGGTGGGGCGGCGGCTCAAATACGAAGGGCTCGCCGTCGCGCAGGCTGACCGACAGGTAGGTCATCGGCGGCGCGTCGATCTCGCTCGTGACGCCGCCGTAGCTGCCGAGGATAACGCGGGCCGCGCCGACGGTCGGCACCGCGGCGGGGTCTACGTAGCGGCTGGCGCTGGGCGCGTCCTCGAGCGATGGCGGCAGCGTGACCCAGAGCTGGAAGCCCCGCACCGGGCTTGAGTCGGCGGTGCCGGTGTGCCAGACGCCTCCGCCGGCGCGCATCCACTCGACGCCGCCGGCCGGCAAGATCCCGGTGGCGCCCGTCGTCTCGGCGTACCGCGACGTGCCATCGAGGAGGACCGTCACGGTGGCGATGCCAGAGTGGGGGTGCCAGCCGAAATCCATCGGCGGCGCCGCGCTACCGCTGAATTCGAATAGGTCGAGGAAGACGAAGGGCTTTAGGATTTCGCCGAGGTCGCCTGGGCTCATCAGCCTCGTGATCGGTCCGCCGCGGTGGCCTTTGGTGCGAAAGGCGATGGCGCGTGGGCGGCTGGCGACGGACGCCGACAGGCGGCCAGGGGCTGGCGCCGTCTCTGTATCAGCGGCGGACGCTCCGGCGGCGGCAGAGGCAGCGGCAGCGGCTTCGCCGGCGGCAGAGGCAGCGGCGGAGGCTCCGGCGGCGGTCGAGGCAGCAGCGGCGGCGGAGGTGGAGGTGGAGGTGGCGTCGGCGGTCGGCATGATGATGTCTCCGTTCTTTCGGCGCGCGCAACCCGCGGCCAGCCCGGCGGCCAAGGCCCCGCCGCTGAGCGCCAAGATCCGGCGGCGGCTCATCGGGCGGCGGTTGTGCATCGTCGCTTTCCCTCCGCTGCGGCCAGCTTAGGAGTTGCGCCGTCCGCCACAAGCCTGCGCGGGCGAGTGAGTCTGTTGCGACAATGAAACAATCGGCCAGCGCGCGCCGCTGGGAGGGGTAGGCGAGCACGTCGCGCGCCGACACGCGGCGTCGGTACGTGGCGAGCGGCGCTGGAACCCACGGCACCGCCTTGTGGCGCTGAGCGGACGTCGGCTGTCCGTCATGGTCTGGCCCGGCGCGGTTCCACAGGTCAACGTCGCTGCTGCATGTGGGACACTCGGCGCCAATGGGGCTCTCGTACGGGCTGCGCAGCGAGCGGTCAGGCCGCGCGCTCATCCAGGCGCGGGCGCGTGCACCCCGAGTGGTCAGGGCCGCCGCACTTGATAGCTATGAAAGCTCTGATGATTCGACTTTCAGGGTGACGGACTTCAGCCGGCGGTGTCGTTCCGCGGCGAGTTGGCGCTGCGGCGATGACGCCAGCGCCAAGGCGACTGTCGGCCTCTTCATAGCGGACTGCTGCGTCGAAACGGTCGACAGCGGCGGCTTGGCGCTGGCGCACCACCTCGATCACGGGACGATGCTCCGGTCCGCAGCGTGCACGCCGACGGCGACGCCCCTGGACTGGTCTGGAGCGCGCTGCGCCGCCCAAGCCCCAGCCAGCGGGCCGCCCCCATCGTGTGGGAGGACGCGGCGGCGGCGGCCGGGCCTCGCCTCACAGGAGCGCGGCGAAGGCCCACGTCCGCCGCTCCACCCTACCGTTCATCGGCCCTTCGATGGCGACGTCGAGGCGGTCGCCGGTCCGCACATAGTCGATCTGCTGCGGAAAATCGTGCGCCCGGTTGGCAAATGTCACGGCGCCGGGCCGCAGCGCGACGAGGCAAAAGGCGACCTCGGCTTGCCCGACCGGCGCCGCGACGTAGGCGATGGGGCAGGCCGCGAGGTCGCGCCGCTCAATCCGTAGGCGCTCGTGAAACCGCAGGACGCCACCGACGTCGACGCGGCCGACGCCGAACATCACGCCGGAGCGGGCAGGCAGCCAGGTCTCGGTCGTCTCGGCGCCGGTGGTCGGATCGGCCGCAGTGCGCCAGCTGCCGACCAGAAACGCCAATTCCGGCAGCGTGTCGGCGGCGGTCGCGGCAGACTGCGCGCGGTCCCCAGCGGCGCAGCAGGCGCTGAGCGTGAGGGCGAGGGCCGCGGCGATGGCGCTGAGGGAGCGACCGCTCGTCTTGTCCAGCCAGCGCCGGCCTCCGGCCTGGTGCCCCAAGTGGCCCGCCGAATCGCCGAGCACAACGACGTCGCGCCTGTCGGCCTCTACTCGGCGCGATGGCGCGGCCTCGGTCCCCAGCTCGTCGCTCATCGGCGGACCTCGCAGCGCGCTCCGCGGGAGCCACCAGGGATGCCCGGGGGACCGATCCTGCGGCCCTTGGCGGCGCCGCCGGTAGTAGGCCGCGGTTGGGGCCGGCCCAGACGCCCGCAGGCACGACGCGGCGCTTCGCTGAGCCGGCGGCGCCCTTGCGGCCTCGTTTGCAGTGTGGCCAAGCGCGGCGCGGTGGGTCAACTCTCCCCAATGGGCCACATGGCAGCGCCCAATGGACCCGGACCGCGCGCCCAATCGGCGCCCGCAGAGACCGAATGGCCGTGGGCCTTGGGCGACCGACTAGGCGCAGCGTGGGCTCGGCGCGCGGCTCAAGCGCCCGTGGTAGCCAGACTGCAGCTGCAGAACCCGGTTGCGGTAGACCGTCTTGACCATGCCGTCGTAGTGCGAGCAGATGACATGGACGCCGGCCAGGGCACGGAGATCGACACCCAGCCGCGCTGCGGCGACGACCTCTTTGTCGCCGACGAAGTAGATCAGCGCGCCGCGGCGGCGCAAGGCTCGCCCAAAGTCGATGGCGAGCTCTACCTCTGCGACGCCGATGCGCCGGGCGTCCATGCGGGCGCGGGCGTGCGCACAGGCCGGCAGCGGCGGGCGGCCTTGCCATGTCTCCGGCGAGACAGCGGCATGCGTCGGTCGCAGCAGGGCGGCGAAGCGGGCGCTGGCGGCCCGCCGCAGGTCGCGCTCCGAGGCTGAAAACGAGATCGACGTCGCCGACATGATCGTACCCCCTTGGCGTAGCGGCGCGGCGCCTCGCCGTCGTGCTGGCGAAGGTTGGGCATCCGTCCTGGTGCAGACACCCTGACGCCGGCATCGGACGGGCTCTGACGCAAGAACAGCTGTTCACCCCAGAGGCAGGCCAGGCGCGGCCGGGTGGGGCCTCCCGGAGGCGGGCCGACCGTGCGTGGCCGTGGCGCCGCAGGGGCCATCTGACGGCGCGTGCGCGATGGCGGCGTCAGCGACGTCCCCAGCGTCGGCTACGGCCCCAGCGCTGCGTCCGAATCGTCGGCGTCCTCGGGTGCGGCCAGCAGGCGCTCTGCTTCGGCGTCCGGGGCGGCTTCGACGTCCCTGAGCCTACGTTGGATGGCGCGCGTCCTCGTGCCGACCTTCTCGATGTCATCCTGCGCTAGCTTGAGCCGACGGCCGACGCTCTCGATCACCGCGCCGAACTGCGAGAATTCCGTCTTCACCGCCCCGAGAAGGGCGCCGACGTCGCCCGAGCGCTTCTGAATGGCCACGGCGCGAAAGCCCATGCGCAAGCTGTTGAGCAAGGCGCCAAGCGTGGTCGGGCCGCAGATGGCGACGTGGTGCTGGCGTTGGACGGCCTCGACGAGGCCGGGGCGGCGCAGCACCTCGGCATAGAGCCCCTCGAACGGCAGGAACAGGATTCCGAAGTCGGTCGTCACGCCCGGCACCAGATACTTGGTCGCGATGTCTTTGGCGCTGGCCTTGATGCGGTCCTCTAGGGCCTTGCCATGGAGCCGCGTCGCCTCTGGGTCGGCGGCCTCCTGCGCGTCAACGAGGCGATGATAGTCCTCAATCGGGAATTTGCTGTCGACCGGCAGGTAGATGCGCTCGTCGCGCTCGATGCCCGGCAGGCGAATGGCGAATTCGACGCGCTCGCCGTGGCCGCGTGGCGCCCAATTGGCCTCGAACTCCTCTGGACGCAGGATGTCTTCGATCAGGGCGCGCAGCTGCACCTCACCCCAGATGCCGCGGGTCTTGACGTTGGTCATCACCTTCTTGAGGTCGCCGACCCCATCGGCGAGCGCCTTCATCTCGCCGAGCCCCTTTTGCACCGCTTCCAGCCGCAGGGAGACCTGCTTGAAGGACTCGCCGAGTCGGGCCTCCAGCGTGGCGTGCAGCTTCTCGTCGACAGTCTGCCGCATCTGTTCGAGGCGCTGCTCGTTGGACAGCTGCAGCGCGGCCAATTTGGTCTCGACCGACTTGCGGTTGGCCTCGGCCTCCAGCCGCAGCGACTCGGCCAGCGCCTGAAGCTGCGAGGTCATCTCGCGCAGGCGGTCGCGCAGCTGCAGCTCGATGGCTTCGGCGGACTTGCGGTCCTCGGCGCGGCGCTGGGTGGCGTCGCTCGTCAGGCGATCTGCCAGCGCCAGCAGTCGCTGATCGAGGGCGCCGCGGACCTGCTCGAGCGATTGGAGCTGTTGCTGCAGTCCCCCGGCCAGCGCAGCGTTGAGCTCGCCGCGCTGGCTGACGAGGTCAGCGCGGAGCTGGCCGAGGTGGCTCCCGGTCAGCTTTTCGAGGCTGGTGACCTGGCTGACGAGCTCGGCGCCGCGGCCGCTGTCTGCGCCCTGGGCGGCGCTGGTACGCAGCACCAGCAACAGCACAAGGCCGAGGGTCAGCGCCAGCAACACCAAGGTGACGACGAGGAGGATCTCAATCATGACGGACTCCGCGTGGAGAGGAGGGCTGCTTGGGCGCGGCGGCGACGACGACGACAACGAAGACGCTGCGTCGGGCCGCTGCTCCGCGACGGGGCGGCTGTCGAAGGCCGTGCCGCGACGGCCTCGGGCCCGTGGGCCTTGGCCCGTCGCGACCCACCCTGCCACGAGCCGGGCCTCCCTTGCATCGGTTCGCGCGGCTCGGGCGTGCAGCGCGACGTCGCCCGGCAGCGGCATCCCGCCGTCCGTGACCACATCTCGCAGCGGCGGCGCGAGTCAGGGCGGCGCGAGTCAGGGCGGCGCTTGGCGTGGCGGCACCTCGGGTTCTTCGGTCCAGAGCCTGCTGCCGAGCGCGGTCGCTCGCTGGACGCGGCGCAGCAGGGCGGCGCGCAACAGCGCTGGGTCGCCGCAGAGGGTCAGCCGTCCGCGGGCCCTCGACATCGCGGTGTAGAGCAGCTCGCGCGAGAGCAGGCGCGAATCGTCCCGCGGCAGGACGACATAGACGTGATCGAACTGCGAGCCCTGGCTCTTGTGGATGGTCATGGCAAAGGCCGTCTCGTGCGCCGGGAGCGACGCCGCCGGTACCCGCCACGGACCATCAGCGCCAGCAAACAAGACGTTGGCGCGCTCACCGCCGCGGAGGACGACGCCGATGTCGCCGTTGAACAAGCCGCTCTCATGGTCGTTTTCGGTCACCAGCACCAGCCGCCCCGGCCACCAGCGCTGTCGGCTCTCGGCGGCGGTGAGCTTCAGGCGCGCCTGCACCGCCTCGCTGAGCTGGGCGTTGAGGCCGCTGACACCGAACCGGCCCTCGCGGTGGGCGGCCAACACCCGCACGGCGTCGATGGCCCGCAGCGCCGTGGCTTCGTCCGCTCTCGTCGCCGGATGACCGCTCACCAACACCGGCGCCACCGCCGCGACAAAGACGGCAGCGGCCGCCTCGATGAGCTGGGGCGAGATGGTCTTGGCCGCCTCGCCGTGGGGCAGCAGGCGCAAGACGCTCGGATCGGGGCGCTGCACGCTGGCCACGACGTCGTCGATGGCTCGGCGCTCCTCGTCGCTGCCCTCTGGCCACTCCGACGCTGCCGCGACGGCGTAGATGACGTCGCCGAGGGTCGGTGTCTGGAAGCGAAAGGCTTGGTGGAAGCGGATCATGGACGCCGCCAGCGGGTCTGGGCGGGCGGCGAGCGGCGCTGACGCGAAGGTCGGGCCAAGCGCGGCGGTCAGCAAGGCCTGTAGCGCGCCGTCGACGCCGACCCGCTCCGCCGGCGGCTGGGTGATATCGGCCAAGACGCTCCCGGCTTGGACGCTGGCGAGCTGGTTGCGGTCACCGAGCAGCACCAGCCGGGCGTCGAGGGGCGTCGCCTCGACGAGCTTGCACATGAGCGCGACGTCGATCATCGACGCCTCGTCGACGACGATGAGCGCGTACGGCAGCGGATCGGTCGCGGTGTGCCGGAAGCGTGATGGGGTCCGCGCCTGTGTGCCGAGGAGCCGGTGCAGCGTGCTGGTCGGCAGCGTCGCCAGCCAGGCGCGCTCGCCCTCGTCAAGTCCATCGAGTTGGCCGGCAGAGGGCGGGGCCAGCAGCGACTCGCGTAAGCGCGCTGCCGCCTTGCCGGTCGGGGCGGCCAGCGCCACCCGCAGGTTCGGCTCGCCAAGGGCGGCGCGCAGGGCCAAGAGTAGCTTACGGACCGTCGTGGTCTTGCCCGTACCGGGGCCGCCGCAGATGACGGAGAGCGCGCTAGCCGCCGCCACGACGACCGCTTGTTCCTGTGCAGGATTGCGCGTTTGGCCGCCGCCGATTCGGCGGAGGGCATCGCCGAGCGCCGCCACCTGGCCGGCCGCGAGGGGCAAGGCGATGGCGCGCTTGCGCAGGGCCGCCGCCAGCCGCGCCTCGTAGGAGGCCATGCGGTGGGTCTGCAACAGGCCCTGCGTCATCACGAGCGGCCGCAGCGTGGCGGGGTCGTCGCCCACCAACCTGCTGGCGAGCACCATGCGCGCGAAGACATCGGGCTGCGGCGGCAGCAGCTGGAGCGCGCGCGTCGCCAGCTCGGTGTCCTGGCGGGCGGTGGGCTCGCGCAGCGCCTGCTGCAGCCGCACCAGGTCCTGCTCCAGCGCGACCCCGGTGTGGCCGGCGGCTGGCGCGGCGACCGCGAGCGCGACGCCGAGCAAGACCGCGGCGTCGTCCTCACCGACGAGGGCGCCCAACCGGTCGGCGACGTGGGCGTCGGTCAGGCTAAGCAGACCCAGCTCGACGAGCGGCGCGGCAAGCTCTGCGAAGGCCGCGTTGTGCAAAGTGATCGTGGTCACGTCGCCTCCCGGTCTGCTGTGGCCGCGCCAGCGAGCACTGCGGACAGTCGCTCGATAACGGCGCGCGGCGGCCGATCCCAGTAGACGCCTGGCACAGTGTTGGCGGCGCAGTCTTCGGCGCGAACGTCGGCGCCGGGCATGCCGCGAACGAAAAGGTAGAGCGCGCCGCCGATGTGGCGGTCATAGTCGTAGTTGCGCAGGCGCAAGCCGAGGAAGCGGTGCAGGGCGGTCAGGTAGAGCAGGTACTGCACATAGTAGTGCTTGCGGGCCAACTCGGCCTCCAGCCAGGGGCGTGAGTAGTGCTGCGGCTGGGATCGCGCCACGCGGCCGCCTTCGGCCAGGCCCAAGAGGTTGGTCTTGTAGTCGAGGACGAAGAAGCGTTGCTCTCCAGCCACCTCGGCGCGAAAGACGAGATCCATGGTCCCCGTCAGGGAGCCCCGTAGGGTGCGAAATCCCATCTGCGCCAAGTGCGCGAGGTAGTCGCCGGGCAGGGTGAAGCCGTCGTCTCGGGTCGCCAGCGCCTCGGCTAGGTGGGCGCCGAGGACGTTGCTGCTGCCGCCCAGGTTGCCGATAGGGAGATCGAAGGCGAGCTCGTCCAGCCGGTCGGCGTCTGCTAGGTCGCACAAGCGCAAGTCGCCCGCCGCCGCGCCGAGCGGGGTCTGCAGCATCGTCGGCAAGGCGTCGATGAGCAGCCGGTCGATCGAGGCCCGCCGCTCCGGCGCGCCGTCCGAGCCCGGCAGCGTCACCTGCGCGTCGGCGAAACCGTTGCGGGCGCCATATCGACGCACCAGCTCGGCCAGCGACAGCTCAGGCACCTTGGGCCTCGGCGGATCGGACTGAAAGTGCAGGTGCTCCAAGATCTCGTGGACCCAAGTGCCGGCCTTGGCGCCGCCGGGGAAGCGACGCAGCGGCACCTCGGGGAGGAGGCGCAGGGTTGGGTCGGCGGGCTCGGTGGGGCTCGGCACCACGAGGGCGTGGCGTGCGATGCAGTCAGCGTCGGTGTGGGTGTCGGCGTCGGCGTCGGGATCCTCGTCCTCGCCCGGGCGCTCTCCCAGACTCGGTGGGACCGCGCTGATCGGCTCGGAGTCGGGCCGTATGCCGTGGCGCGAGGCGATGAGTCCGGTGTAGCTCTCGGCGCGCCAGGTGTCGTCTGGCTCGAAGTCAACGATCTGGCCGAGTGGCCGCCACGCCGGTGGTGGGCGCGCCGGCAGCGTCAGCGACGATGGCGCGGCGTCGACGTGCTGCACGACGCAGAGCGATGCACTGCAGATCTGCCGCATGCGGGCCTCGAAGGCCTCGACGACCTCAAAGGGCCGCTCGGTCAGCTTCACCGGTGCCGCGCTGAGGCGGTCGGCGTGGTCCGAGTCGGCCTGCACGAGCAACCCCAGCGGCGAGCGCAAGAAGTGCCGCGAACCCAGCCCAGCCATGGCATTGTCTTGTACTGGACCCGCGTATGCGACGACCTGCCACTCAGCCCGTGTCAGCGCGACGTAGAGCAGGCGTTGGCGCTCTTGCTGAGCCTCGCGCCAGGCCTGCGTCGCCTCTGGACGCGGCGCCGCGGCGAGGCCGACCAGCTGCAGGGCCTGCCCGTCGGCGTCGTCGGTGTCGCCCGGGTGGAAGCGGAAGGGGCGCGAGGCTGGATCCTTGCCGGCAATCGGCTTGTCAAGCATTAAGTCTGGCAGGTAGACGATTGGATATTGCAATCCTTTGCTGCTGTGCAAGGTGGTGATGACGACGGCGTCGGCGTCGGACTCCAGCCGCAACTGCGCGGCCTCGGCGGGGGCGGCAGACTCCTCTGCAGCTTCGCTTCTTTGGCGGCGGAGCCAACGGGCGAGCCCGTCGGCCGTCAGCCGCTCCGCCAGCTGCGCCGCCGTCAGCAGCTCGGCGAGGTGACGCAGGTTGGTCAGCAGCCGCTCGCCCATCGGCTGCGCGGCGAGGCGGAGAAGGGCCGTCACTGGGGCGTTCGTGGCCTCGGCTTCGGGCGCTGGCGTCGCCATCTGCAGCAGCTCGGAGAAGGCAGCTGCGGCGCCAGCATGGGAAAACCGATTTGCTTGGCGCTGGATTGCGCGGGTATAATGCTGCCATGTTCTGCTCGCCGCCGGCTCTCCGTCGCGGACAGCGAGCAGCAGCGCGCCGGACAGGCCCCCGAGCGGGGTCGCCGCCAAGGCGCGTAGCGCCGCCGCCTGTGTCGGATCGGCCAGCGCCTCGAGCCAGACCTGCAGCCACCACGCCTCTTCGCTGTCCCACACCGTACCGGCCTGGCTGAGGACCGCTGGCACGCCTTGGCCCAGCAGCCGGCCGCGCATGAAGCGGGCGGCCGCGTGGGTCGCCACCAGGACCGCCACTTGGCGGGCGCGAATCGGCACCGGGGCGTCGGTAGCGTCGCGCGTCGTGGCGCCAGAGGCCAGCAGCTGGGCCACCTGCGCCGCGGTGTCGGACATCGCCTGTCTCGTGAGCGTTTTGCCCGACTGGCCAGCGCCGGCGGGGCCGCCGAGCCAACGCAGCACGAAAGGTGGCAATGGGGCGCCGGCGGCGTCGAAGAGCCGACTGCTAGGCTGTGCCGCCTGGACGGGCTCGTACTGGATGGACTCCGTGAGGAAGAGCGAGGGCCGACCACCCATCATCGCGTCGTGGGCGGCGAGCAGGCGGGCGTCGCTGCGGAAGTTGCGGGTCATGCTAAACTGGCGATCAGCGGTGACGCGCTGACGGGCGCGCTCGTACACCGTGATGTCGGCGCCGCGGAAGCTATAGATCGCCTGCTTCGGGTCGCCAATGAGCACTAGACGGTGCCGATCCGAGCCGCAGAACACGCGCTCGAACACCTCCCACTGAACAGCGTCGGTGTCTTGAAACTCGTCGATCAGCGCGGCCTGGAACTTATTTCGCAGGGCCGCCAAAAAGGCCTGTCCAGCCTCGCCGCCCTGGCGCAGTCCGTCGCGGACGCGGCGCAGCATGTCGTCGAAGGTGATCTGCTGCGCGGCGCGTAGACGTTTGGCGCAAGCGGTCCGAATCCACTGGGCAAAGTGTGGGGTCTCCAGCGAGGTGCGCTCGCCGCGCGCTTGCGACCACGCATCGAGCGCGATCGCCAAGGGAGGCAACGTCGGCAGGGTCTTGCCCTTGAGGACACTGGCGCTCAGCTTCTGTGCGCCCAGGCTGAAACCTGCACTGGGCTTGGCGCACGCGCCGGCCAGCCAAGCGTCGATCTCAGCGGCGTAGGCCTCGGTCTGCGCAGCGTTGTAGCGCCCGCGGTGCAGCAATCCGCCCGCGAACCAGGCGCTGACTTGGGCGACCAGCTCGGCGCGACCGGCGGCCCAGGCCGGACGGAACTCGGTCTGCACCTGGGCGAGAAATGCCTCCACGCCGGCGCGGGAGGCCAGCAGCTCGGCCTCTGTCGGCGGCGGCGGCCTCAGCGCTGCCTCGGGGCTCTGGATGGCCGCGATGGCGATCGCGCGCAGGAGCCTACGGTCGAGGCCGCCCGCCTTCGGCTCAATCAGCCAGTGGTACATATCGATGTCAACATCAACAATTCGGGATGAAAACCAATCATCGAGAAGCTCGTCGATCAAGCTCCTGGTGTCAGACGCCAGCTCATCGCCCATTGGAGCGCCCGACTCGAAGGCCAATTCGTTGAGGACGCGGTGACAGAAGCCGTGGATGGTGCTGATCGCCGCGGTGTCGAAGTCGGCGATCGCGGTGCGCCACCGGCTCGCCCGCACGGCCAACTCGGCGACGTCCAAGGCGCGGTAGGTGAGGCCGTCGCGAACGCCGAGCAGGACGTCCAGGCCATCGCTGGGCGCTGGCGCCTCCGCAGGGATGCCGGCCTTGACGGCCCGGCAGATCCGCTCTGCTGCCTCAGCCGCCAGCACGATCAGGGCGCGGATGCGGTCGCGCAGCTCGGCGGTGGCTGGCTCGGTGAAGGTGACCACTAGCACTTGGCGCACGGTCGGCGGTGGGCCGCCGTCTGGCGACGGCTCGACGAGCAGCCGCGCCACCAACCGGGCGATGCTCCAGGTCTTTCCAGTGCCGGCGCTGGCCTGCACCATCAGCGGTCCGGCGTCCAAGGGGACGTAGAGGTCGAAGGGCCTCATTCGCTGCCTCCTGGGGCGGTTGCTGGGCTATCGCCGGCCTGGTCGATGGGCAGCCACACTAGGCGCGCGAGATCGGCGGCCTCGGTGCCCCAGATCGTGCCGGCGGTCCAAGGCGAGACTTCGCCGCAGACGGCAGCGACGGGCCGTGCCGCCGCGTCGGGTGGGTCGCCTGCCTCGTCGTAGTCGTCGTCCGACCGGGCCCAGGCGCGGTGCGCCGCATTGTTCGCCGCGTCGACCTGCCCAGACTTGCGAAACTCATGTGACCACGCCGGCGACGACTTCGCAAAAAGCGGAAGCGGTCGGGTGCGCGCCAGTCGCCAGACGGCCACCAGCTCGGCGAGGAGGGCTAGCGCATGTTTGGGCGCCTGAAGACGGACCTTCATCGGCTGCTTTTTGCCCGATACGGTATTGCAGCCGTAGAGCGTCGCCGACCGCGGCGTCCCCTCCATCGCGGTGAACGCGAGCAGACGCAGCCACATGCGCAGGCGCCACCTTGGGTCGCTGGGATCGCTCGGTGTCACCAGCATGAGCTCGTCGTCGATTCGCAGCGCCGTCCCGCGCAGCGCCACGCCGTCGACCACCACCAAGAGCGGCACGACCACCACCCTGTCGATGGCCGGCTGCTGGGCCCGCATCTGGAGGACGAGCTGGTAGCTGTCATCGAACGTCGCTTGGCCAGGTGTGCCCGGCGGCAGCATCGCCCGTGCGGCGAGGTCGGCCCGCAGCGCGTCGGCGTCGGGGGGATCGGGCCGCATCATGGCTGAGAGCAGGGCCTCCGCCAGTTGCCAGCGCCTGAGGCTGTCGACGGTCAGCGCTTCGCGGTCTTCCAGCGAGTCGTCGTTGTCGCACCAGTGGACGCCGGCCCGCCCGGCCAGGAGCTGGTTGATGGGGCTTAGCAGCCAGTTCGCCAGCTCATGGAGGTCCAGCGCGTCGACCCGCGCCGGGTCTGCCAATGCCTCCTGCGGCAGAAACACGCCTGGCGGCGTCTGCCTCGGCCCGGCGAGCCGCTGCGCCGCGCGGAGCATGCGGGCGTCAAATCGTCGCGGCAGCGGCCCGGGCTGCAGGCGCTCCGGCGGCACGAAGCCGGAAGGCGAGAAGGGCTGCACGCGGTGATGAAAGGTCAGCAGCGCGCGCGGTCTGGTCGCCGGGTGGCGTCGCGCGACGTCGTCGGGCAGGCAGAACGTCGCGTCGATGACATCGAACAGATCGCCGACCGGCACGGCTGGCGCCAGCGGGCGGTCTGTCTTCGGATCTCTGCCACTGTAGAACACGAGCAGGTGACCGCGCGCCGAGAGCAGGGCCTCCAGGAAGAGGTTGCGGTCGTCTTCGCGCGGATCGGGGTCGCCGGGCTTCGGCTGGGCGGCGACGAGGTCAAATCGACGAGCGCTGGCATTGCGAGGAAAGGCGTCGTCGTCCATGCCGAGCAGGCAGACGACGCGGAACGGTACGCTCCGCATCGGCGTCAGCGCGCAGACCGTCACAGCGCTACCTCGCGCTCGTTCGCCTGACCGAGGCCGCTCAAATCGCTCGTTGAGCGTCGCCGCAAACGACTGCAACTCCATGGGCCGATCGCAGCAGGAGGCCTCCGCCACCAGCGCCTGCAGCCCCTCGATCAGCTCGGCGTGCAGGTAAGACGCGGAAGGCGCGACGCTCGCCAAGTCGCCGAGCAGGGCCACGGACGTCTCTACCCAAGCCGCCAGCGGCCGTGGCGCCTGTAGCGCGCGCACACCCTTCACCACGCGGGCGCAGAGCTCAGCGACGTTACCGAAGTGGCGCCGGGCGTCGCCCTCCATCTCGTCGTAGGGCGCCACGCCCTCGAAGAGGCCCTCGCCTGGGTCGGCCATTGCGACGCCCAGCGCCATGCGGTCGAGGGCGAAGGCGAAGGTATAGGCGTACTGCTCAGGGAGGCCGGCGGCGGCACGATCGGCGGCGTCGGCGCCCAGTCGCGCGCCCGCCTCGTCGAGCCACGTCCGCACCAGCGCGACCACAGCGTCATCGAGGCCAAAGCGCGTCATGACGGGGCGACAGGCCAACAGATCCGCAAGCGCCGGCGCGGTCAACCGGCCCCGCGCCAACTCGAGCATGCGCATGAGCACGTCGGCCAGCGGGTTGACCTGACGGAGCCCGAGATCGGCGATGTGGGTGCGGATGCGCGGCCCGCCGTGCTCGCCCCAGCGGTTGGCGGCCGGTTGCGCGGCGGCCGTCGCCTTGAGCGGCCCGCTGGCGCCCTCAGCGAATACGGTCTCGATCAGCGGCGCGTAGCTGGCGATGTCGGGCGTCATCACCACGATGTCGCGGTATTGCAGGCTGGGGTCCGCCGCCAGCAGGTCGAAGAGCGCCTCACGCAGCGCCTCGACTTGCCGCGCCGGGCCGTGGCAAGCGTGGAACTGGACAGTGCGGTCGTCGGCGGACAGCTTCGTGTCAGCGCGGCGGGCCACCAGCTGCTCGAGATCGACCATCGCCGCAAGATCGCGCTGCAGCTGGCCGAGGACGCCCTGCGCCGGGAAGTCAAAAGCCTCCGCTGTGGCCGGCTCGCTATCGTCGCAGACGTCGGTCAGCTGCTCGATGTGGTCGCGGGCCACTTTGCCGAGGGAGGTCAGCAGCGGGTGCTGCAGGCCCGCCGCCGCCTCGCGTGCGCGCGGATCGCTGGCGAAGGCGCGGTCTGGCTCTCGTCGCAGGCGATAGTCGCCCCAGTATCCGTCGGCCGGCGTCAGCACGTAGAGCGTGACCTCCGCCGTGCGCGCTGCCCGCTGCAGCGCGTGAAGCCAGAGCGCCGGCAAGTTGGAGACGGCGAAAATGTGCAGCGCGCCCGTCGCCGCCTCGGCGGAGACATCCAGCAACTGCATCGACGGGTGCAAGACGCCGGGCTGCTCAGCCTGCGCTTGCGCCTCGACCGCCTGCCAGAGCACGCGCTGCCAGTCCTCATCTTCGGCGTCGCGCGGCGGCAGCGTCGACCACTCGCGCAGCAGCGCGGGCCGATAGACCGCGACCTTGTCGAGGACGCCGGCGATCTCGACCGCCAGCGTCCACTCTTGGCGCCCGACGAAGTGGGGCCAGGCGAACCCTGCGCTCGACGACAGTGGGCCGCCGGACGCGGTCTGCCGCGCCAGCCAGGCCACCACCGGCGCCATGGCGGGGTGGCTGGCGACCGAGGGCAGCGCCTGCAGGACTCGCCACGCCAGCGTGTCGCGGTGCCAGCGGGCGTCGTCCGCCTCAGGCGCCTGTAGCAGCTGAAGCACGGCCTGGCGTGGGAACGGGAACGCGAGGTTGGCGGCGATGTTCAGGCGGCTTGCCAGCTCGCGGCGCAGCCAGCGTTCCATGCCGCGGTTGCCGACGGCGATGCGCGTCGGCAGCAACGCAGCCGCCGGGTCGTCGACGGGCCGCTGCAGGGTGGCGGCGAGCCGATCGGCCAGGGCCTCGATCCGCGCGGCGCGAAACACTTTCAGCTGCTGCACAAAGCACTCCTTGGCGCGGGCGAACTTCGGATACGGCGACCGTGGGTGCGGAGGCTAGCACGGGCAACTTCGGCGTGCATCTTGGGCTGCCTGGTCGGCGGCGCAGAGCCCAAATCGCGGTTGAATCCAAGAGGCAGGAATTCATGTCCGAGCGGGGTGCTCGACGCGTCAGGGACATGGGGTTGGGACACTGAACTGAGCGTATCCTCGTGTCGGCAAATCCTCATGCGTCCTGGCTAGTCCCGCGCGCCCAGTCGCTGATCCAACCATGTCGAACGCAACAACCACGCGTCCGGATTGTCGCAGGACTCTCGAGCCTCTTGTGCCTGCCCTCGCCACTTCCCTCTTCCACTCGGGTGCCGCGAGGACCGCCGCCCCGGCTCCGTGCCTTGGCAGCCGCGGACGTTGGCGCTGCGGGCGCTGGCCGAGGCGGCGCGGCGGAGCAGGCCAGTCGGCGCGCCGACCCCAGCGCCTCTTCCGGAGGAGGCTCAGGGGGCTCGGTCGGTCGTGACACCAAGGCCAAAGCTTAGACTGACGTGGAGGATGAGCGGGGAGCCCGACATTGCTGGCCGGGAGTCATTCTACGGGCTCTGCCCCGGATCGATTTGCACAGACCGGTCTGGCGCCTCGCGACGCGGTCGCCCCAAGCGCTCCGAGGCGTGACAGCGTCGGTTGTGCAGCCTGGCAATCCCTGATACCCCTCCGGGCCGCAGCCGCGACCCTGGAGGTGCTGCCGATGCCCCACGCCGACCCGCTCTGGACCTTTCGGCTGGTCGCCGTGCTCGCGAAGGTCATCGCGAAGATCGCGCAGACGATGGCGATGAGCGGCGCGCCTTCTGACCGCGAGCTCAGCTCGCACCGGCCAGCGGCAAGCGGCCAGCGGCGAGTCTGGCGGATGGACGTCGAGTCGCGTCGTGCGCCTGGGAGCGGCTTTGTGGGCTGCGCAGCGGACTCGTCAGGGAGTTGAAGCTGTCGTTGGGCCGCTGGCGTCAGTTGACCGGCCGCTGCAGCCGCCCCGACCCAAGGCGGCCCGCGTGAAGGCAGCGCGAGTGATTCGCTGAGCACCAGTGGAGGTTCACCATGACCGAGCCGCGCCCGCACCGCATTTTCTCGATCGCCTTCGCCGCCGTCTACCCGCTCTACCTCGAGAAGGTCGACAAAAAGGGACGGAGCAAGGCCGAGCTCGACGCCGTCATTGCCTGGCACACAGGCTTTGACGCTGAGGAACTCGATCGCCACCTCGCCGCCCGGACCAAAATCTCGGAGTTTTTGCGGCGGCGCGGATCAACCCCGACGCCGTGAAAGTGACCGGCGTCGTGTGTGGTGTGCGGGTCGAGGCGGTCGAGGATCCCCTGATGCGCGAGATTCGCCGTCTCGACAAGTTGGTCGACGAGCTGGCGAGAGGGCGCCCAATCGACAAGGTGCTGCGCTCCTAAGAAGGCAGAGTCAGCGCGCTGTTGAGGAGTGCGGCGCGGCACGGGGAGGCCAGCAGCCACCGATGCGCGCCCCACGGAGTGACGTCTGGGGCCAGCGCAGCGTCGCAGGAGCGCGTCCCGGAGCGACGATCGTCCCGCGCACGTCGACGATTAGCGCAGCCGCTCGAGCATGCCACGGCGCTTGGCGATGTTCTTGTAGTCCCACTGGATGTCCCGCGCCTTGCCGAGCCAGCGCTTCAGCGACTCGCTGTCGAGGTCGCCGCTCCCTGCGAATCGGGCCTGGGCGGCCTTGAACTTGCCGACCGCTTGCAGGGCTGGCTCATCGAACGACTGGCCGCTCCAGAACAGCACTGTCACGCCGCCATTTTGCGCGCTGTAGCCTACGACCGGGTTGTCGGGATGAAGAACACGGGGTGCCCGTGCCAGACCTTTCCGACAGCGTCGGGCAGCGCCTCGACGACGAGTGCGAACAGCGCATCGCAGGTGGCCCGATCGACCTCTGTCAGCGCCAGGTGATAGACATTGACGTCGGTGGCCGGGTTCGTCGCCGCCGGCGGTGGCGCTGGAGCTCGCCGTGCGGGCTGATGGGTCACCGGCTGCCCGTTCACCTGCTGGAGGCGCCACCGCGTCAGTTGGCTCACGAGGCCAGTTGGCAACGGCGCGTCGTGCGGCACCTAAATCGCGCCCTTTGAGGTCTTGAATCCGGCGAGGTCATCGGCGAACGCCTCGATCGCGGCGGGGCCTGGGTAGATGCCGATGTGGTGGGCGAAGGCGCCGAGGTGGATGAGGTTTTCACCCTGATGCCAGGTGGGGAAACCATAGGCGATGCGCTCGATCGCCGCCGGGGCCTCCGCGCGGACACCGTCGGCGAGCGCGCGGAGGCGTGCGCGACCGGGCTCGGCGGCGGCGTCGATGTAAGCAGCCACGGCTTCAGCCTTGGCCTCTGGAATTCGCCTTGTCATCGGCAACTCCACTCGGTGGTTGTTCAGGTCTGGCTCTGCATCAGCTCGACGAGCTGGTCGAGCGCGGCACCCCAGCCAGCCTCGAAGCCCATCGCCGCGTGGGCGTCGCGCCCCGCCGCATCAACGTGATGCACGGTCGCCAGATCGCGCGTGGCGCCGCCCGGGAGGCGGTCGAAGCGGAGCTCGCACACGAAGCCGAACCCAGGGTGTTGGATGGCGTTCGGCTTGAAGCCGGGCCCGAGGAGATTGGTCCTGACCGGCCGGTGCGGCGCCTCGACTGCGAGGTAGCAGCCGGCCTCATTGGGCATGTTCACGCCCTCCGGCGACTGCATCGTGGTCGCAAACGCGCCGCCTGGGCGCAGGTCGACGACGCAGTCCACCACGCGCCAAGGCCGCGGACAGAACCAGGGCATCAATCGCTCGGGCACGGTCCAGCCCTCGAAGCACTGCTCAGGGCTGATGGGCACTTCACGTTCGAGGCGCAGGGACAGGTTGGTGTCGGTCATGGTGGTCTCCGGAGGTCGGGCTGATGAGGGGCTCCGCTGGCGCAAGCTGATGGTGCGAATTGTGACGAGCGAGCGCCGCTCAGTACCACGAAGGCGGCGATGCGGCCGAGATGTCCAGCCTCCATCGCAGCGCGCCAGACCTGCAAGCCGTGCCCCCCACGGCCGGTCGACCCTCGTGGCCAGTCGTCGTCGCCGTCGCCGTCGCCGTCGTCAACGGTACACCCCTGTACAGGGGGCCGCCGTGGGCCAGCGACGCTTCGTCGACACCGCGCCTCTCCGCCAGATCTTCGATGAGAACGAGCCGCAGCCGAGCGTCTTCGCCGACTGGCCGCGACAGCTGGAGGCCCACGGGTTTGCGGCGCTGGTCGCCCCCTCCCGATCACTCGGTCACCGCCGAGGCGCGCCGCGGCATGATCACGCTCCACGGCGCGTTCCCAGACGCGTTCCCCGATTGAGGCTGCCGGCGCAGGCGGCCATGCTGCTCGACCGGTTCGGCTTGCCCATCAGGCCGTCAAGCAACGGCCGGCACCCGTCGACTGCCGGGCAGCTCCGTCTCTGAAGCAAGCGCTCGACCAAGAGTGGCTCCCGCCAACCGCATCCTGTGCGGAGGCACGAGCCCTGGCGCATCGACGTCGCCCTCCACGCCCTGGCCGGCACCTTCCGATCGAGGTGCTCGTCCCAGTGCCCTCGCAGGCTTCAAGCCACGCACGAGCTGCGCCGACTCCGCTGAAGGGAAGCCATCGCGGCGCGGCATCATGACCGACCGCGCCGCCCGCCCGGCTTGGCTCGGCCAGCGATTGCGCGCCGTCCCCGACGCCGTTGCGGGCAGGCGTCTACTGCGGCGATCGCGCTGAGGCGGGCCGCTCCGCCCGGACATCCACGTCCTCGGCGTCCTTGGCGTGATGGCTAGCCCGCGCGTGAGCGCCCGCGCGTTCGTCGCCGCAAAGCACGCCCTCAGCGGCGAAACGCTGGAGCAAGCCGCCGATGGTGTCGCGCGCGTTGCGGAAGCGGGTGAGCATCTCGTCGCGCGGAATCGTCGGATCTTTGCTCGCAGGATCCGGGATCGGCCAGTGCAGGCGGCGTGCCGTACCGAGAAAGGCCGGGCAGACCTCCTCGGCGCAGAGCGTGATG
>SXGT01310198.1_pt1 | contig 27979 bp, 27 predicted proteins | sample 3176221 | NCBI WGS metagenome assembly SXGT01 (sample SAMN11356862, study PRJNA531348) | freshwater metagenome | isolation source: freshwater sample F1-120 | place: China: Fuxian Lake, Yuxi | collected 2017-12-25
GCCGGCGCATCGGGCGCTGCGGGAGCCATGGGACCAACCGGTCCAACGGGACCCGCCGGCGCATCGGGCGCTGCGGGAGCCATGGGACCAACCGGTCCAACGGGACCCGCCGGAGCGTCGGGCGCTGCGGGAGCCATGGGACCAACCGGTCCAACGGGACCCGCCGGAGCGGCCGGTGCCAAAGGCGCGACGGGACCCGCTGGTCCCACAGGCCCCGCAGGCGCGTCGGGCGCTGCGGGAGCCATGGGACCAACCGGTCCCACAGGCCCCGCCGGCGCGTCGGGCGCTGCGGGAGCCATGGGACCAACCGGTCCAACGGGACCCGCCGGCGCATCGGGCGCTGCGGGAGCCATGGGACCCACTGGTCCAACGGGACCCGCCGGAGCGTCGGGCGCGAAAGGCGCGACGGGTGCCACGGGACCCACGGGCGCGACGGGCCCGCAAGGTCCCACCGGGACGCAAGGCGACACCGGAGTGGTACTCATGGCGCGGTTCAACGGATTCGTGTCGACGGTCGCTGGGTCGGCCACTGCGTACGAATTTGTCGGGCCAACGACGACCCTCGTCGTCACCGCCGGCCAGCGGGTGTCCGGGACCGCAGCCGTGCCTCTCGGAACCTCGACCGGCGTCGCGTTACTTCGTCTGGGCCTGTGCCATCAGCTGTCGACGGCGACGACTCCAACCAATTTCGTTGGCTTCGGATACGCGGTCGTCGAGGTCGACACGACGTGCACGGCTCAGGCCGCCAGTGGCTCCGTGGTCCTCTCTACCGCGGGCTCGTATACGGTCGGTGTCTGTGTCTACAACTCGGGCGCGCAGGCCCTCGACAGCAACAACTACCTCAATGGCTGGGTCATGGTGACCAACGACTGAGCGCGGCCCGCAGCTGAGCACTGCGGGCGCCCCCCAAGCATGCGTCATCTGACTCCATTGGCCATCCTGATTGGCAGCGTGATCATCGCGTTCGGCCTGTATTTCGGGCTAAGAACGGACACGAACAGCCCACGTGACCGTCCACCCCCCGCCTCGGAACCCTTGCCACAGCCAGCACCTCTGCCGCCGGCTCAACCGCGCATCGTTCCGGAACAAAAGACCCGCGTGGCGACCGAAGCCAAGGCGGCACTCGAAGCGCAGAAGGCCGCTATCGTAGCCCAGTGCCTCGCCACTCCACTGAATGACGGCAAGCCCCCGTACGTCGACTACGTCTTCAACTTCACCTTTGGCGCCAACGGCCAGATGCTTGCGCGCGGCGTCTCAGAGGACCGCGAGACGGGCCGCCCGGCCGTCACCAAGTGTGTCCTAGGCGCGCTGCTGCCCGTCATCGTGTCGCCCCCGGGACAATCGGTCTACGTCGAGGTCGACTTCCGCCTCCAGTAGTGCCGGCGGCCTCAGGCCACCGCCCAAACCCCCAGGCTCACCGCCGCCAGACCCCAACAGTACCAGGCGAACGTGTGGAAGCTGCCCTTGCGCACGAGCCGCTGAAGCACTCCGAGCGACGCGTAGCCCACGACACCCGAGACGACGGCACCGACGAGCAGCGGCGTGGTCGCGATGGACTCGCCTCCGTGAAGCGCCTCGCCGCCCTTGAGCGCGACGGCGCCAAGCACCGCTGGAATGGACAAGAGGAAGCTGTAGGTCGCGGCGGCGTCACGCTCGAGCCCGAGCCAGAGGCCCATCGCGATGGTCGAGCCTGAGCGTGAGATGCCGCGCACGTGCAGCCCCTGGACGAGCCCGATGAGGACGGCGTCCTTCCACGTCATCTGATCGAGCGTGCGCCCGGTCTCCCCGCGGCCCCTGGTCGTGCGCAGGATGAAGCCCGTGACGCACAGAGCAGCGGCCATGAGCGGGACGGTCGTCACGGACTCCAGCCGATTGCCGATGAGCACTCCGAGGACACCCGTCGGGATGGTGCCGAGCACGACCCAAACCGCAAGCCGCAGCCGCGTGTTGGACCAGCGTGGCCTGACCAACGCGAGCAGCATGTCGCGGATGGGGCCCCAACAGATGATGCACACGGCCACGAGCGTGCCGAGGTGCAGCACGACGTCGAAGAGGGTCTGCGGCTCCGTGAAGCCGAAGGCCATGGCCGCGAGCGCCAGATGCGCCGACGACGAGATGGGCAGGAACTCCGTGAGCCCCTGGAGGACGCCGAGCCCGATGGCAAGCCAGAGCGCCACGCGCTAGCGCAGGCCCACGCGGCTGCGGACCTCGTCCATCGTGACCTGGGCCAAGGCGCGGACCTGGAGGCCGCAATCTCGCAACACGTCGCGTACGTCGTCTGGTCGCTTGCGCAGCACCTCGGCCCGCTCGCGGATGGGACCGAGCCGCGCATTCACGTTCTCGGCCAGCGCGCTCTTGCAGTGGAAGCACCCGATCTGCGCGGTGCGGCACTTGGCCTCGATGTCCGCGCGCTGCTCGGTCCCCGAAAAGAAGCCGTGGAAGGTGAAGACGTTGCACACTTCGGGGCGACCCGGGTCCGCCAGGCGCGCGCGCTGCGTGTCGCTGACCATGGTGCGGGTGACCCGATGCTTGATCTCGTCGGCCGTGTGCGTGAACGCGAGGTGATTGTCGAGCGACTTGGACATCTTGGCCTCGCCGTCGAGGCCCAGCACACGCGCCCGTTTGTCGTCTTTGATGAGCGGCTGGCACTCCGGGAACGTGTCGCCGTAGCGCGCGTTGAACTTGCGCGTGATCTCGCGCGTGAGCTCCAGGTGCTGGCGCTGGTCCTCACCGACGGGGACCCACTTGGCCTTGTACAGCATGATGTCCGCGGCCTGGAGGATAGGGTAGGTATAGAGCCCCGTGTTGACGAAGCTCGCCAGCTCCGCCTGCTTGGACTTCTCCTTGAACTGCGTCATGCGCGACAGCTCGCCCATCGGGGTGACGGTCGAGAGGATCCAGCCGAGTTCGGTGTGCTCGGGCACGTCCGACTGCACGAACAGCAAGGACTTTGCGGGGTCGATGCCGCACGCGAGCAGCCACGTCGCCATCTCGAGGATGGTCGGCTGCATGGCGCCAGCCTCGACCTGCCCGGTCAGCGCGTGGTAGTCGACGATGCAGTAGACGCACCGATAACGCTCCTGAAGGTCGACCCAGCTCTCGATGGCGCCGAGGTAGTTGCCCACGTGCATCGAGCCGGTCGGCTGCATGCCGGAGAACAGCGTATCCATGGTGGAAATCCTCTCCCGGCGGGCTCAGCGGGGCTTTTGGACGTGCAGCTCAATGCGGTTGTTGGCCGCGCGCCCCTCGGGCGTGTCGTTGTCGTCGATGGGCTTGTCCTCACCGACCCCGACGGCGTCCAGCCGGCCCGCAGACACGCCACGCGAGACGAGCTGCTTCTTGATGAGCGCGGCGCGGTCGGCGGCGAGCTTCTTGTTCTTCTTGTCGTCGCCCTGCGAGTCCGTGTGCGACTCGATCCGCAGCCGCAGCGCAGTGTTCTGCTTGAGCGCCTGCGCGATCTCGTCGAGCACCGCGAAGACCTGCGGATCCAAGATGATGGAACCCGCCTGGAACGAGAGCGGCTGACGCAGCTCGATCTGGTCCTCGCGCACCAGGATGGTGCGGAAGCTGTCGGGGCAGCCCTGGGTCTGCGCGGGGCCGGCCTGGTTCGGGCATTTGTCCTGCGCGTCCGGGATGTCGTCGCCGTCGTTGTCCGCATCGGGACAGCCGTCCAGGTCCTGGTAGCCGTCGAAGTCCTCGGCTTGGTTGGGGCACTGATCGTTGGCGTCCAGCAGGCCGTCCTTGTCGTTGTCGAACTCGGGGCAGCCGTCGTTGTCCTGGAAGCCGTCCTTGTCTTCCTTGTCGTTCGGGCACTTGTCGCGGTCGTCGGGCACGCCGTCCATGTCCTTGTCGAAGTCCGGGCAGCCGTCGTCATCGTTCTCGTTGTCGAAGTCCTCCGGGATGTCCGGGCACTTGTCTACGCTGTCCGGGATGCCATCGCCATCCCGGTCGCCGTCGCACTTGCTGCCCGACGCCTTGTCCACGACCGCCGCCATGAGCCGGCGCGCCTCACCGAGGTGGTCCTTGGCGATGAGCGAGCGCCCGCGCGACGATTCGTAGCGCGCAAAGGCGATCTTGGCCTCCGCCAGCGCGAGCTCACTCGGCGCGCACGCGACGGCCTGCTCCTTGCCGTTCTTGAGCTCGACGAGCTTGCCCTCGAGCTCGCGCGTGTCCCGATCGATGACCGCGGCCGTCACGCACCCGGAGGCGCAGACGCAGGCGACGAGGAGGGCAAGGCGCGACATCAGTTGAGATCCGGCGGGGGCGAGAGCGTTGGCGGCAAGACGGGCGTGGGCGGCCGAAGCGGCGTGCGCTTCGGGGCCGTCTTGGGATCTTTGCCCTGCTTGCGGATGGCCTCGACGCTCTTGCGGCGCGCGGCCGTGCGCGAGGCCTCGGTAGCCAGCTCGCGGGCCTCGCTGGCCCACTTCTCGGCGATCTCGAACTCGGCCGTGCCTTCCTTGCTGCGGGCCTCGCCCATGAGCGCGACCGCCTTGGTGAACTCATAGCGCGCGTAGCGTGGCGCCTCATTGGCCAGCGCGTCCTCGATGGCCTTCTGGCCGTCGGCGAGCGCACGCGAGGCCTTGATCGGCGCACAGGCCGGCAGCGCCGAGACGGCAGCGGCGAGCAGAAGCATTGCGAGGCATGATCGCACGCGGGTACGGTTGCAGAGGGCTCGCGACGTGTCAAGGCGCGCTCGCATGGCAATTCCGAACGGGTTTCCGAACGCAGTGGATCGATCGTTGTGGAAAAAAATTTGGCCGCCCTCACGGGCTCGCTTAGACTGCTCGCACCTTGGGGGACGGCCCCCGCAACAGGAGATCGCCATGGACCGACCGACGACCCGCTCCACGAACACGACGACCGTCACGACGAAGGTCGACGTTGCCCGGACTTTGACTGACGCCGGGCTCACCGCCGAGGAGGAGAAGGTCCTCCGCATGCGGTATGCGATGAAGGCGGCGCCGTCCACACGGCTCGACCTCGTCGGTCAGCATGATCCGGAGACGCGCGCCAAGCTCGCGATGATCGAGCAGCTCGCCCTCGCTGGGCTCAAGCAGAAGAAGGCCGCGGCGGCACAGCCCGAGGCCGCGCCCAACGCCAAGAAGGCGCAGATCCTGGAGCTGTTGCGCAAGGACCGCGCCGACAAGGGCCGCTAGGCCCACGCGTTACTTCTTCTTCTCGCCATCGGTGCGCGTGTAGCCGGTCATGAACCGCACGTTCGCGCCGCCACAGCCGCCGTTGTCCTTGGCGAACACCATCCGACCCAGCAGTCGCAGCGTGACTTTGCACCCGTCCTGTTTCACGTGGAGCACGTTGCCCTTGGGCGTGGCCAGACCGGAGAACTCGCCAGAGTGCTCGGGATACTGCTCGGTGCCGCCCTTCTTGGGCCAATAGGCCTCGCCCTTCACCTTCAGCGCGGTCTTCGCGGTTGCGATCGTGATCGAGTCGTCACCGCTGGCGAAGGTGCCCACCCACGCCGAGAGCGGCGGCGCGTATTCGGCGTCGAGCGTGACCGCGCCCTCGGGAATCCAGCCCACGGTGCCCGCCGCGCCGGCCTTCTTGGGCTGAAACCACACGCAACGAAAGCCGTTGCGCGTGACGCTCGCGAACACCTCGTTGCTTGGAACGAGGTACGCTTTCGACGCGCAGGCTGGCTTCTTGGCGTTCGGGCAGCCGTCCTTGGTGTCCTCCTGAAAGTGCACGCGCTTGCCGGCGGTCGCGTTGACCACGCCGCGCGTGATGGTCTTGTGGTCGGCGAAGGCGCCGTTGCGACAAAGCACGACCTCCCTGGCGAACGACGGCGTGGAAGACAACAGCAACACAGCGACTGCGAGGCGGGTGACCATGCCGGCGTGGATAATGGTTTTTGCGTCGTCGGGCAAGGCGACTGCTTGACGTGCTCGCCGCGAGTTCCTAGAGAAGCGCCGGATGAAGAAGCCGACCAAGCCCGATCCCGTCGCGCTCCCGTTCGTGAAGTGGGCCGGGGGCAAGCGACAGCTCTTGCCGGAGCTACGACGGCATCTGCCAGCGACCTTCGGCCGCTACTTCGAGCCCTTCGTGGGCGGCGCGGCGCTGTTCTTCGACCTCCGGCCCACGTCGGCCGTCCTCGGCGACATGAACGCGCGGCTCGTGCGCACCTATCGCGCCGTCCAAGGCCAGGTGGAGGACGTGATCGCGCGCCTCGCCGTGACGCGATACGACTCGGATTACTTCTATACCGCACGTGCGACCGACATCGACGCCGCAGCGACGGACGCCGAGGTCGCCGCCTGGTTCATCTACCTGAACCGAGCGGGCTTCAATGGCCTGTACCGCGTGAACTCGAAGGGGCACTTCAATGTGCCGTTCGGTCGACATGGCAACCCCACGCTGTGTCCTGCCGCGCTCCTGCGCGCGTGCTCGGCCGCGCTACAGGGCGTGGAGGTGCGCCACGCGGACTTCGCCGAGGTCGTGGAGCGCGCCGAAGCCGGTGACCTCGTGTACTTCGATCCCCCGTATGTCCCGGTTTCGAACACGGCCTACTTCACCTCTTACACCAAGGACGCCTTTGGTCCGGACGCGCAGCGCAGGCTCCGCGACGTCGCGGTGAAGCTCAAGCAGCGCGGCGTCCACGTGCTGCTGTCGAACAGTGACGCGCCCTTCGTTCGCGAGCTGTACGGCACGGGCGCCTTCACGCTGCACGAGGTCCAGGCCACGCGGGGCATCAACTCGAACGCCGCGGCGCGCGGGCCGGTCGGTGAGCTGATCATCGCCTAGGAGCGTGCTACGGTGGCGCGCATGCTAGCCACCGCGAACTATTGGATTCGCGTCGTGCTCGCGGGCGCGTGGTTCTTCGCCGTGGCGGCGGTCGCGCTCGTGCGGTCCTGGTGGCAGAAGGACAACAGCAGCCTGGGCCACCAGTTCGCGAGCCCGATGGCGCGGGGCGCGCTGCGCCTGCTCGGGGCACGGGTCTCCGTCGCGGATGCCTCTCGACTCACCGACGTCCAGCCCTGCATCTACATGGGCAACCACCAGTCGAATCTTGACGTCGTTGTTTATGGGTCGCTCTATCCGCCCCGCACGATCGTCATCGGCAAAGTGGAGCTCAAGCGCATCCCGTTGTTCGGTCGGATGTTCGCGGCCGGGCGCAACATCATGATTGACCGCAAGAACCGCACCGAGTCCATCGCTGGGCTCGATCAGGCAGTGTCGGCACTGCGCGAGCACGGGCTCTCGATCTGGATCTTCCCCGAGGGCCGCCGCAGCCGTGGCGCCGGCTTCCTGCCCTTCAAGAAGGGCGGCTTTCACATGGCGATCGCTGCGCAGTGCCCCATCGTACCCATCGTTTCCGGAGCGACCGCCTCCCTCATGGACACCCGCGCACGGCGCCTCGGTGGAGGGACGGTTCAGGTGTCGGTGCTCGAGCCCATCTCGACCGTCGGCCTGACGAGCGACGACGTCGAGCCACTGATGCAACGCACGCGCGACCTCATGGCCGCCGAGCTCGAGCGCATCTCCCGACCAGGTTGACCTCGGTCACGGAGCATCCGCGTCGTCGACCTCCGGTGGCGCGTCCTCGTCGTCTTCCTCTTCGTCAGCCGGCTCCTCGTCGTCGTCGGGTGGCGGAGGCAGCTTCGTCACGTAGGGATGCGGCCAGATGACCCACGTGCGCTCGTACACGCGGCCTGCGCGCCCGGCCTGCGCCAGAAATCGCTCGAGCTCGCCACGGCGAATGTAGCCGCCATGTCCGGGATGCCACTCGAAGTGAAAGATGTCCTTGGACTTGTGGTCCCCGGCCCAGGTGAAGCCGAGCTCGCGCGCGATCGCCCCGAGCGCGTCCCATTTGGCCTTGAAGGCGGGCTCGGACTTGTAGCGCTTGAGCGGCTCGCTGAGGGTGGTGAAGCCCTCCAGGTTCACATCGACCGCCATTCCCCACGCGTGCCAATGGGAGTAGCTCTTGTAGGTCCGCGTGCGCCAGCCCTTCTTGGGCTTGTGCGGGCGGTAGACGCTGATCACGTGAATCGGGATCTTGGCCTTCCAGGCGCGCCGAACGAGCTCTCGCGTCAGCTGGCGCACGTGAGGATGCGCGGCGCCGAGCGACTTGAGGCGGCCCCCCTTCTCGACTTTGGAGGAGACGTCGGTCCGTGAACCGAGCCAGAGGACGCAGGCGCCACGAACGGGGTCGACGAAGACGGCAAAGCTGCGCGGGTTCTGCGTATACAGCTCGAAAGCGGGGCCCTTGTCCTTCTGGCAGGACGTCCAGCCTTCGGGGAAGTCGCGGTAGACCTTGTCGCCTTGCGCGGCCGTCACGGTCTTCCGCTTCTCGAGGGCCACGGGGCGCCCGGTGCGCCGCCCGATCCAGACGCGAACGCGCTTCTTGGCCGCGCACTCGCGCCAGGGCCGGTTGCCGTCCCAACGCCACTTGACCTCGTCGAGGGCCGGGCAGCGCGCCGGGCGGTCGAAGTCCCATGGCACGCACATGGGGCGCTTCCCGGACGCGCACGCCGGTCGCTTGGCCTCGGCGGTGGCGGCCCAGAGAACGACGAGGATGGTGAGCGCGCGCGTCATGCGTCGCGGCATTCAACCTGGGCGCGAGGCCCCTGTCACGTGCGACGTGGCCGCCGTTGACCACGCCCGCGACGCGTGATTCCCTCTCGCGCCATGACCGCGCCCGCCGAAGACCTCTGCCACTTCATCGCTCAGGGCCCTACGCCGTTTCATTGCATCGTCGAAGCGGCACGACGGCTCGACGCGCGCGGCTTCGTCGTCGCCCACGAGGGCGATCGGACGCTGGGCTCGGCCGAGGCGCAGTATCTCGTCCGTGGAGGCACTCTGATCGCGTGGCGCCGAGGCACCGATGCGCCGGCCAGCGCCGGGTTTCGCCTCATCGGCGCGCACACGGATTCGCCCAACCTGCGGCTCAAGCCCACGACGGAGAGCGCGCGTGAGGGCTATCTCACTTGGGGCGTCGAGCCCTATGGCGGTGTGCTCCTGCACACCTGGACCGATCGGGACCTCGGGCTGGCCGGCCGCGTCGTCGTGCGCGAGCCCAACGGCAGCCTCGAGTCGCGCCTCGTGCGCATCGATCGACCGCTGGCACGCGTCGCGAATCTGGCCATTCACCTCGACCGCGAGGTGACCGAGCGCGGCCTCATCCTCAACAAGCAGACGCACTTGGCTCCGCTGGTCGGGCTCGAGGCCACGGGACTCGGCGCATTGGAGCGTCTGCTCGAGAGCGAGCTCGGCGTCGCGCGCGACGCTATCTATGGCCACGACCTCATGCTCTTCGACCTGCAGGCCCCGACGCTCGGCGGCGTCGGCCAGGAGTTCGTGTTCGCTGCTCGGCTCGACAATCAAGCCTCGAGCTACATGGCGCTCACCGCGCTGACAACGATGACGACCGTACCGCGCGCGACCGCCGTCGTCGTCTTGTTCGACCACGAGGAGTGCGGCTCCGGCTCCGAGCGCGGCGCGGCGTCGGCGCTGCTGCGCCAGGTGCTGTCGCGCCTCTGCACCGAGGGCGGCGAGAGCGGCGACGCGCAGGGGGGCCTCGCGCGGGCTGCGGCCCACTCGTTCGTCGTCTCGGCGGACATGGCGCACGCGGTCCACCCCAACTACGCGGACCGCCACGAGCCGCAGCACAAGCCGCGCCTCAACGGCGGGCCGGTCATCAAGACCAACGTGAACCTGCGCTACGCGACCGACGGCGAGTCTGCCGCGCGCTTTCGTCGGGCTGCCGCCGAGGTCGAGGTGCCCATCCAGCAGTTCGTGACGCGCAGCGATCTGCCGTGCGGCTCGACCATCGGCCCGATTACGGCCGGCGAGCTCGCCATGGCGACGGTCGATGTGGGCTGCGCCATGCTGTCGATGCACTCGATCCGCGAGCAGTGCGGCGCCGGCGACGTCGAGCCCATGATCCGGGTGATGCGCCAGATTCTGGAGACGTGAGCCCGACCTAGCTGCGGAAGTCGCGGTCGAGCTTGGAGCGCAGCTCGTCGTCCTTCTTCTCGTCCAGGCCGTTGTCAGCGAGCTGAAGCTGCCGGCTCAGGTTGCGCTGAGCCGTCGAGATGAGGGTGATGCGGTTGTGCAGGAGCTTGATCGCGTGGTTGAGCTTCGCCAACACGAACACGAGGACCAACGCCGCGATGACGAGAATGGCGCGCTCGACGGTGATAAACGACATCATGGCCTGCGACCTCCTCCAACCGAAGCGAACGTAGCACGGGGCGCGCTCGACGCCAGAAACACACCGTCCAGCAGACGTATGATTCCCGGAAGTTGCAGCGCGGTGTCCACACGGGCTACCAGGGCGGGTCGCCAAGTCACGAGGAAAATGGAGGTTTTTTTGGCGGCCCGTGGCGAGTGCCCTTAGAGTTCCCGCGGGCCGAGCGAGAGGAAGCCGCTGTGAACCGAGAGCCAAAGACGAGCCGCAGGACGCAAGAGACGCCAGAGACCCCGCACGTCGTGTCGGTGAACGCCCGTCAGCTGGGCTGGCTCATCGCGCAGGCCGAGGCCGGGCACCATCCGCTGTTCGACACCGAGATGATCGCGCGCGCGCTGGACGGCGTGACGCCCGAGGCCATCGAGCGGGTCGGCGCCGACGGCGTGGCGACCATCGTCGAGCAGCTCGCCAACATGGCGGAGCTCGAAGAGGCGCGGGGCTTCATCCGCACGCTGCCGCAGCCGACGCAGGACGTGCTCGTCGTGCTGTACTTCCGCATCCTCGACGACTACCTCGGTCGCCGCTCCGCCACACTGCACTAGACCGGTTCGGGGCTACTCGGCCGCGGGAACGTTCGGATCGGCGCCGCCGGTGTCGCCACCCTCACTCTCGGCGGGCGCGTGGCCGTCTCCCTCGGGCACCACGACCGGGTCGTCGCTGTCTCGGTCGCCCACGGGAGGCGCGCTCCCTGGCAGCGGGTGCTCCGGGGTCGGCACGACGGTCGGCGCGCGCTCGACGAGCGGCGGCGGTGCAGGCACCGCGGCCCCTTGAGGGCGACCCGGCTCGACGATCCGCGGGGCACCGATGGTCGAGCCCGTGACCCGAGGCGGCGCGACGACCGGCTGGCCTGCCACGGGCGCGACGACCGGCGTGGGCGGCATGGCGACCGCGGGCGTCGGCACGCCGGCGGCCGGGCGCGGAGGCGCCGGCGGGACCGCACTCGGCACGATCGCTGGCGACGCAGGCGGCACGGTGGGACGCGCCATGGCCTCCGCGGGGACCTTCGGGCGTTCTTGAGCGTTGACCTGGTTGCCGTCGGTCGCGCCGCCCGCGCCGGGCGCAAAGCGACGACTCGGCGGCTGGGGCACGCACTTGAGGCTCTTGAGCATTCCCGAGCAGTGATAGCCGTAGTAAAATCCCTTACCAAAGCGCACACGTGCCGCCCGTACGGGAGAGAGCGGTCCCTCCAGCGCCTCCTTGAGCCCGGCATGGCTGGCGTCCTTGACGAGCGAGCCGTCCTCGCGCATCCCCTCGCCCTTCCAGGCGTAGAACGCGTCGGTGAAGAACAGGACGAGCTTCACGTCGACTGTGGCCTCGCCCGCCTTGGGCCCGTTGAACGTGACCGTGTGCTTCTGCGCCGTGTCGAGCTGAAGCTCCAGATGCTCACCCTTGGCGCTGAGCTTCTCGATCAGCAGCGTGGCCGCACCGGTCCCGGGGCTGGCACCGAGCCCGGCATGATTGCCGCGCTTGTCGAGCGCTGCCTTGAGCTCGACCTGACCCACCTGGACGTTGAACGCCTCGGCGAGCGGGAAGCCGGAGCTCGGATCTTTGAAGGTCAGGCTCGGCAGGATGGAATCGGACAAGGTCAGGTCCACCTGGCCCTTGCTCTCGGCCATGGAGCCTTTCCAGGACAATGACAAGAATCCCGACAGCATCGCCTGGAGATCGGTCTTGAGCAGCAGCTTCAGCAGACGCGTCGGCGCGAGGTTCACGCTGGAGATCTCGCGTACTTCGACGTCGAAGCCCTCCTTGGTGCGCTCGAACTTGAGCCCGTTGATCTCTCCGCCCGACACCTCGGCGTTCAGCGCCGCACGCAGCGGCTTGCCCATCAGCAGGCCCAGGAGGTTCACGTCGAGCTTGACCGACGCGGCATTGATGACGCCCGGCGGCTCCTTGATGACGGGCGGTCCCTCCGAGCTGCCCTTGGGCTCTGGCTCGGCCGGCTTCGTCTCTCCTGGCTTGCCCGGAGGCGGCGGCCTGCCGGGGAGCGGCGCATCGCCCGGACCCGCGGGACGTCCTGCCTGGGCGCCGGGCGGCGGCTCGGACGCGATCGGGATGATGACCTGGACATCCTCGAGCGTGACCCCTCCGAGTCCACGCAGCGCGAACTTGCCAATGCTCACCTTGGTCTTGAGCGCTCGCGAGGCATGGTGCTCCGCGAAGCCCTTGACCTTCTCGGTCGGGATCGCGAAGTAGACACAGACGAGCAGCGCGATCAGGAAGTAGAGCGAGTAGCCCAACCCGCGGAAGATGCGTCCCATCATGGCTTGTCACCGCTTTCCGCTTCCCAGCGCAGCGTGGCCACCGTCATGTTCTTGACCCACAGATAGTCCGGGTCGTTCGTCCAGCGCGTGATGTTGAGCCGCGTGACGAAGACGAGGTTCGACAGCGCCTCGATGTCCGAAAGGAACGAGAAGACATCGTCCACTTTGGCCGCGCCGCGCGGCATCGTGAAGTCCTTCTCCACTCGAAAAAACTGCGCGCCCTTGGCGTTGCGCCGCTTGGTCCCCAAAGGCTTCTGCTGAAGGTCCCCAGTGGGCTGAAGGACCTTGTTCCAGGTGCCCTTCTCGTCCTCTGTCGCCGTGTTGGTCGCCCGATAGTGCACCTTGGCGCGGGTCGAGGCCTGCGCGATCGGCAGCTCAGGTGCCGCGGCATCCGGGTTGGTCTTGATGCGCTCCTTGAGGTCGGCGGCCTGCTTCTTCGTGCGCTGGTAGTCGACCGACAGCTTCTGAACCTCGGCCCAGTCGCGGCGATTCTTGCGGATCTGTTCTTCTTTCGAATGAATCTTGCGGCTGTACATCCAGAAGCCGCCTCCGATACCGAGAAACAGTACCGTACCGACGAGGGAGGTCACGAGCAGCTTCTCGCGACGGCTCATGCGGCCGAACGACCCGGCGATGCCCGTCGTGCTCACGGCTCGCCTCCCCCGGCAGCGCCCGAGTCGCCGTCGGCCCCGTCCTTCTTGGCCTTCTTGTCCTTCTCGGCCTCGAGCTCGCCCTTCTTCGGACACTTCACACGAAAGGTGATCTCGAAGCGGACCCAGTCCTTGTGGCGGTCAATGGACACGACCGGGCCGATGTCGCGCTTCTTCACATCACGGAAACAGGGTACGGCCTCGATGCGCTGCCGGAGCTCTTCTTTTCCCGCGACGTTCGCGTCGTGGGTCTCGACCCGAATGCGCGCCTCGGAGTAGAGATCGATCTCGGCCTCGTAGATCTCGATCTTGGCGGTCGTTGGCGCCGTCACCACGGTCTTCGTCTCGGGCGCCTTGCGCTTGGGCCCACCGGGCACCGGCATCGCCGCATCGTGAGGCACGATCGGCCCGTCCCCGTCGTCCTCGGAGTCTCCCGGATCGGGACGGGGCAACGCGGGTGGACGCCCAGGACCGGCAGGCAGGACCGGCGGTTGGACGAGGTGCGAGGGACGTGACGTGACCGGATTGGCGCCCAATCGGGCGTCGCGCTGGATGCCGAGGGCGTCGCGCACCGGCCGCATGTCGCGACCCGGAGGCGCGTGCTCGATGGGTCCCCCGGGGTGAAGACCGTCCGGAGACGGCGGTTCCGCAGGCTCTGGCCCGCCGCGCTCCCCAGACGGCGTCACGATGGGCAGCGTGGACGCCTGATTCATCTTCTCTTGGATGGCCGTGACCTTCTCGAGCACCGCGATGGCGGTCATGGGCGGGAACAGCTCCGGCTCGTCGTCGGCGACCGCCGGCTTCTTGAGCGTGGCGAGCACCTTGGAGAAGCTCCGCTGCTCCTTGCCGAGGTTCTGCTTCGTGAACGCGGCGAGCGCGTCCTCTTGCTCGCGGAGCGCGCGGTCGAGGCCGCGGCTCTTGACGATCATGGCGCCCACGGCCGCCGAGACGATGAGCGCGCCCATGACCAGCAGCGCGGGGAGCCGCTCGCGCACGAACTCGAAGTCGCCCGCATACGCGAACGCGCCGCGCCGAAAATCGAGCGACGCGACGTTCTTGGTGCCGGCGACCTGCACCATCGCCATCGCCAGCGACTTCGCCGCGGCAAACCCTGCGTTGCCCGCCAGATCCGGGACCCGCGCGAAGTCGAGCCGCTCGAGCGCCAACGGCTCCACGTGCAGCCCGAGCTCCGCCTCGAGCCAGCCGCAGAGGCCCTCGAGGCGGCTACCGCCTCCGGTCAAGAGGATCTTGTCCACCGCCTGGCCGGTCTGCTTGCGGTGCGCCAGCAAGCTCTGGCGCAGCGACACGGCGAGCGGGCGCATCGCGTCGGCGCACGTCTCGGCCAGGTCGGTATCGAGCGCGAGCAGGCCGGGCAGCGAGCCATGCGCGTGCTTGACGGCCTCCGCCTCGGCGAAGTCCACGCCGCGCCGCTCGGCGATGGCGTGCGTGACCGCGAGACCGCCGCGCCCGAACGCGCGCGCCAGCCGGAGCCGCCCGTCCTCGACGATGCACAGATTGGTCGAGCGATGTCCGATGTCTACGAAAGCAACAGTGCCGCCGTCATTGCCGACGAGGTGATCGTACAGGTTGAGATAGCTCGCCGAGTCGAGCGTAACGACCCGGGGATCGATCCCCTTCTCCTTGGAGTCCGCGAGGTACTTCTCGAGCACGTCGCGCGAGGCGGCCGCGGCAAAGACCTCGGCGCCGCCGCCGGCGTTCTGCCCGGTGACCTGATACGTGTAGACCATGTCATGGACCGACAGCGGGATCTGGCCCTCGAGCTCGAAGCCCAGCACGGAGTCGACGTTCTTCTTGTCCGCAAAGGGCAGCGTCACGAAGCGCGTCATGACCCGCTCGCCGGGAAGCGCGCCGATGACGACCGGGCTCTTGCCCGCGAGCGACTTGGCGACCTCGCGCAGCACCTCGGTGGCCGCGCGCTCGGGCCGATCGCGCTCAGTGTGCGGAATGGGCAGCTCCGAGAACCCCGTCCAGGAGAACGAGCGGAACGAGGACGTGACTGTCGCGACCTTCACGCTGAAGGAGCCGATGTCGAGGCCGATGATTGTCTGCGCCATGATGTGCTATCCCGCCCTATCCTCGCTCGCTACTCTAGCGGCCGCCTCGCCCGATCGCCATCTTGCCCTCGCACGCATCGGCTCAGTACTCCCGCCAGTAGACGTAGTTGCCCGACTTGGAGTCGAGCACGGCCGTCAGTGACTTGTAGGTGCCATAGAAGCCGCCGACGGACTCGATGCGGATCGGCTGCGCCTTGAACGTGAGCCGCGGCTCGAGCGCCATCGCGTTCACCATCGGGCGCGGCTGCCACCCGCCGGGGATCTGATTGAAGAAGTTGGCGAAGTCCTGCACGGAGCCAAAGCCTGGCGAGAACAGCACCTGCCGGATGCCGCGACACATCATGAAGTTGAGCACGGCCTTCTGCATGTTCGGTAGCCGCGGCGGCAGACCGTTGGCCAGCTCCCAGGTGGTGAGCCCTGGCAGGAGGCACGACTCGAGCACGTTGGGCGTGACCATCGGGTCGCACAGCGCCGACATCAGCACGGGTGCGCCGGCGCCGTTCACGTTGATCTTGGTCGTCGCGTACGGCGTCAGCTCCTGGACTGCCTTGCAGTAGAGCTCCGGATCGAGGTTGGGCACGAGCTGCAGCTCGCCGAGCGAGTCGTACTTGGCGTCCTTGGGCTTGCCGTTGCCCTTGTACTCGGCGCCCTCGGGGCTGCCGGTCTCGGCCACCTGGAGGCCCACGAGATCGGTGCGCACCGTGTCGGCGTCCGCGTAGTCGATGACGGCCAGGGCCATCTCGGCAGCCGACTTGTCGATCTCGTTCGGGTCACGCAGCTTGAGCTCGCCGGCGCGATTTTTGACAAACATCGTGTACAAATCGTTGAACATCTGCTGCTTGTCGGCCAGCGTATCGACCCGATTGATGGAGACGCGGCCGTCTTCGGGCTTGACCGCCGCCTTGCACAGGCCGCCCTTCTCGACGCCCACGCCCTTGTGGCCGGTCAGGTCAAAGAAGTTCATGCCCATCAGGTTGAGCTTGCCGGTGCAAAACCCATTGGCGAAGTCCTGGGCGATGGTCCACAGCTCCGTCTTGAGCTTGCCCGCCGCTGCACCACTTTGAGGCGCACCGCCGCCGGCCGCCGCGGCGCCACCGCCCAGCATGGCGAGCAGGTTGTCGACCATGTTCTGGTTCTTGATGACGAGCCGGGCGATCTCCATGGCCGAGCGCGCGTGGTAGTACGCGGCGACCTCGTCGCGCACGTTCGCCGCCACGTGCAAGCCCACGTACGCCTTGTAGTGGAACTCGACGGTGAACGCCGAGAGGATCGCGAGCGTGACCAGCACCAGTAGAATCGCGACGCCGCGCGGTGTCCGAGTGTCCGGCCCAGCCCGCAGCTCTTCGCGGACGGCCAGCGCCGCTTCGCGCCAGGTGGGCCGGCTCATCGGATGCCTCCGGGGATGGGCACGGGCACTGGAGTGCCCGAGGACGGGGCGAGGGGCTTGATCGGGTTGCCAATCGGGTTCGTCTGGCCCGGCGACACCAGCGACGACGGCAACGGCTGCCCTCCCGGCATCGGGTTCGTGATGCCGGTGTATCCCGGCGGGGGCACGCCATGCAGAGCGATGTAGTTGGCCGCCCACTCGATGACCTTGGGATTCGAGGGCGAGCCGAAGAGCAGCGGCTCGGTCATGTAGATGTTGGTCTGCGACGAGAACAGGTGGACGAACTTGATGCGGTCATAGAGCTCGATGGTGATGCGCACGCGCGAGGGAAGCGAGTAGCCGGGCAGCTGCGCGGCCTGCGGATCCTCGGCCTTCCAGTCCGTCTGCCAGTCCTGGGCGACCTTGTCGTAGTACTCGAGCTTGAAGGACTTGACGCCCTCAGCGACGACGGCCTCCTCGCCTCCGGAATTCGGTGAGTCGTCGATGCGCGCCTTGAACCGCCGGATGAGCTTCTTGCCCTCGCGGCCCTCGGTCTTGCCGTCGAGCCGAAACTCGACGATGCCCTGGTCCGTCTCGTTGGCGCCCGCGTGCACGGGCACGTTGCCCAGGTAGGCGAATACGATTCGGTCGCGCTCTCCGACAAAGACGGTCTTCGTGCGCTCCTCGAGCCCGAAGTTGAGCGACAAGAAGGCGTGGGACAGGTCGCGCGTGAGCCGGTCCATGGCTACGCGGCCCATGTGGTTCACCTCGACGATGTCATCCAGGTCGCGCGACGTGGCGAACACCGTCGAGACGGCGGCGAAGGTCATCATCCCGACGAAGCCGAAGACGGCGAGCGCCAGTAGCATCTCGACCATCGTGAAGCCGCGCCTCATCGGACGCCTCCGGGGGGCGGCAGCGGGGACGGGGGCGGCGTCACGGGCAATCCGCCGGGTCCGAGTCCGCCCGTGGGCGGCGTCGGGACGATCCCGTCCTTCGAAAGCTTCTCCATCTCTTCGGGGATGCTCACGAGGAACGTCTCGATCTGGAGGATGGGGTCGGTCCCGAAGCTCTTGTGCAGCAGCCGCACACGGACCTTGCGGGTGCGCTCGGCGGCCATGTTCACGAACTGCGGCATGAAGCCGACGACCATCGCGATGTTCTGGATGATCATCCCGCAGTTGAGGCCACACTGCTGGCGCATGTCGCTGTAGGTCGCGCCCCAGGGCAGCGGGAAGTCGACCAGCGGGTTGCACACGAGCGCGAGCACCGGCGACGCCGACAGGACGCTGCCGTTGGCGTCCGCGCCCGAGCCCGAGACCGCCGCCATGATCTGCTCGAGCACCTGGCCGGACATCTCGGCGATCTGGCCCTCGTCGAGGTCGAGCTTCTCGAGGTCGTAGGTGCAGCTGTAGTCGTCGTCGAGCTCCGCCGGGAGCTTGCAGTCCTTGCCCTCGACGTCGTTCTCCGGGAAGCCGTCCTGTCGGGCCTCCTCCTCGATGTCGAGCACCGCGCCGCGCATCAGCAGCGCCGCCTGCGCCAGCCGCGGCGTCTTGGCCAGAAAGAGGCCGCCCTGCACGAACGAGCCCGAGACGTAGGTGAACACGACGGCAAGCAAGGCGACGGCCACCAACACCTCGAGCAGGCTGAAGCCCCGCTCGGGGGGCCGGGGGGTCGTCCCCCCGATAGACTCAGCCCGCCTCACTCGATCTTCTCTTTGAAGTCGCGCGGCTCCAGTCGCTTGTCGTGCACGACCGCGCGGGCCTGGAGCGTGAGCGTCTCCACCGTAAACTGCTCGAGCGCGTCCTTGTCGCCGGTTCCGCCGTCGATGTAGATGAGCGCGCGCTGCACGTAGCCGTGAGGATAGATGACCAAGGGGACGGTCCCCGTAGTGACCGGCTCCATGCCGTCCTTGAGCACGACGCCGCCGAACTTGACCGACTTCGGCAGCTTGACCGGCGCGCCGATGACGTTCTTGCGAAAGCTCTTCAGGTGTCGAGGCGCGGTCTTCGAGCCGCTGTCCTCGGGATCGTCGGGTGTCTCGAAGCCGTACTTCCCCATCTCCTGCCGGCTCAGCGCTCGGCCCGTCTGGCCCATCATGCGGAGCACCTCGCCGCCGGGACCGGTGTCCTCGGTCACGATCGACGGCGGCAGGTCGTCCTCGCTGCTCTTGCCGTCGTCCTCGTTGGCCGCGACGCCGCCGAACGCATCCACCGGGGCGTCCTTGCCGGCCTCCTTGCGCTCCGCCTTCTTGCGCTCGGAGCCATCCTCGAGCCGCGAGACGAAGACGTTCTCCTCGTCCTTCGTCTTGCCATCGGTGTGGAGCAAGACCCGGTCGCACTCGCCCGACCGCTCGATGGGCGCGATGTGGTAGGTGTTCTCGTCGAGGTTCAGAAACAACGCGTACGTCTTGTTGTTGATGGCGGCCAGATGATAGGCGTAGCGCACGGCGGTCGCGAGCTTGCCGGCGCCTTCGCGGGTCTCCGCGCCGCTGACCGCGCCGAGCGCCAGGGCGCCGATCGAGATGGCGATGGCGATGATGAGCACCACGACGAGCAGCTCGATCATGGTCATGCCCGGAGGCATGGCCCGCCTGCCGCTCACCGTGGGGACGCTGCTCATTCCTTGTCGTCGTTTGAGCAGATGTCGTCGTCGTTGCCGGAGGTGCCATCGGGGCCGTTCGAGCAGAGCTTGAAGTCCTCCATGTCGCCGCTCGAGCCGGGCTGGTAGCTAAGCTCGTGGTCCCACGGATCCTTGAGCTGGTTCTTCTTGATGTACTTCTTCTCGACGAGCTCGCTCAGGTCCTTGGGCAGCCGGCGGTGCGAGATGGCGTAGGCGCCGACGCCCTTGGCCACGTTGTCGACGAGCGTCTTCGAAGACTGCTTCTTCGCATCCGCCAAGAAGCCGACGACGCCGACGGCCACGACCGTCGCTACGATGCCGATGATGGCGATGACGACGAGGATCTCGATGAGCGTCATGCCCTTGGGCGCGCGACGTGCGGCGCGACCCGGACGAGCGAGGCGGTCGAGGGAGGCGAGCAGCTGCTCGCGCAGGGTGAGCTTGGGCATCAGGTCAGTCTGAGACGAGTTCATGGGATGTTCTCCTTCGGAACGAGACGGGACGAAACCAAACGGAGCGCGAGCAGCCCAAGGCCGAGCGCAAAGGCGACGATGCCCAGGCTCACGCCGAGGCCGGAAAACCGCCATGGAAATACGGGATGCAAGAACAGGACATAGTCGAGCGCCACCGAGGCGCCGCCCACGATCAGAAACGGCAGGCTCGTATGCGCGCCGCGGTAGACAGCGAGCACGACAGCCACGCCGGCGAGCGCGAGCCCGACCCACACCAGGCCAGGAGTGTCGACGCTGAGCGCCGTGCCGCGACCGACGGCCGCGTCCTTGGTCAGCTGATCGCCGAGCAGCAGCAGGCCTGCCGCCGTCGCGCTGCCTGGGAGGGCGGACATCATTGGAACTCGCCTCGGAGCGCCTCATTCATGCTGAGCATCGGCAGCATGACGGCGAAGACGATGCCGGCGACGATGAGCCCCAGGATGACGATCATGAACGGCTCGAGCAGCGTGGTCAGACGCGAGACCTTGGTCTCGACCTGCGCCTCGTAGGCGTCGGCGACCTTCTGGAGCATGTCCTCGACCTCGCCGGTCTTCTCGCCGATGGCGATCATCTGCGTGACCATCGGCGGGAAGTGTCCCGAGCGCTTGAGGGGCGCCGCGATGCTGTCACCGTCCCGAATGGCGGTGCGTGCGTCCTCGATGACGCCCTGGAACAGCGCGTTGTCGACGACGGCCTTGGCGATGTCGAGCGCGACGAGCAACGGGACGCCCGAGTCCATGAGCGTGCCGAGCGTGCGCGCAAACCTGGCCATCACGATCCGGCGCAGCAGGTCGCCAAAGAGCGGGATCTTGAGCGTAAAGCGATCCCACGAGAGCCGCCCGGGCTCCGTCGCTCGCCAGCGGCGAAACATGACGATGCCGCCGATGAGGGCCAGAGCCATCAGCCACAGATAGCGCTGGAAGAACTCGGAGATGAAGATGAGCACGCGCGTCGGGAGCGGGATGTTGCCGCCCTGCTCGACGATGATGTCGACGAGCTTCGGGACCACGAACACCATGAGCAGCGTGACGATGGCGCCGGCCAGCGAGATCATGATGATGGGGTACATCATCGCGGTCTGGACCTTGGACCGCAGCTTGACCTGGCTCTCGATGAAGTCCGCGAGCCGCACGAACACGAGTTCGAGCGTGCCCGACTCCTCGCCGGCGCGGACCATGTTGGCGTAGAGCGACGGGAAGACCTTCGGGTGCTCGCGCAGCGCGTGGTTGAGCGCCATGCCCTCGTTCACGCTGCGGCGGACCTGCGCCATGACCTGCCGGAGCCGGAGATCCTCGGTCTGCTCGACGACGGCCGCCAGCGCGTCCACGACCGGCACGCCGGCCTTGAGCAGCGTCGCGAGCTGCCGCGTCATCTCGGCGACGGTCTGGAGCGGGATGGTCTGGAAGAAGGTGAGCTTGACCTCGGGCGAGCCCGTCTCCTTCTTGCCCGTCGCCAGAATGATGGCCTTCTGGCCGCCCTCTTTGGTCTGCTCGGCGTACTCGGTGATGAAGATCGACTGCTTCTTCAGCTCGTCGCGCAGCGTGCGCGGGGACTCCGAGTCGACCATCCCTGAGACGGCCTTGCCCTTGGCGTTGAGGCCCTTGTAGGCAAAGATCGGCATGGGCTAGCCCAGATCTTCCGCCGTCACGCGCATGACCTCTTCGAGCGAGGTGACGCCCTGCATGACCTTGACCGCGCCGTCGTCGCGCAAGGTGCGCATCCCGTGCTCGATGGCCTTCCGCTTGATGCGGCTCGACTCGGCGCGCGCGACGATCAAGGACTTGACCTCGTCGTCGACCATGAGCATCTCGTAGATCCCCTGCCGCCCCGTGTAGCCGTTGCCGCAGACGGCGCAGCCCTGCGCGCGGTGGAACGTGAGATCGTCGGCGCTCTCGGCGGAGATGCCGAGCTGACTGAGCTCGTGCTCGCGCGGCGTGTAGGGACGGCGGCAGGCCTTGCACAGCGACCGCACGAGCCGCTGCGCCAGCACGCCGCAGACCGACGAGGCGATCAAGAACGGCTCGACCCCCATGTCGATGAGGCGCGTAAACGCGCTCGGCGCGTCGTTGGTGTGGAGCGTGGCAAAGACGAGGTGACCGGTGAGCGAGGCCTGGACGGCGATCTCGGCGGTCTCCAGGTCACGGATCTCACCGATGAGCACGACGTCGGGGTCCTGCCGGAGGATGGCCCGCAGCCCGCGCGCGAAGGTGAACTCGATTTTGGAGTTGACCTGCATCTGGCCGATGCCCTGGAGCTGATACTCGACGGGATCCTCGATAGTCAGGATGTTGATGTCCGGTTTGTTGATGCGGGTCAGGCAGGCGTAGAGCGTCGTCGTCTTGCCGGAGCCCGTGGGACCGGTGACGAGCACGATGCCGTGCGGCCGGGCGATGAGCCGCGTCATGTCGGTGAGGTTGGGCCCCGAGAACCCGAGGCGCTCCAGGTCCAGCAGCACCGAGCCCGTGTCCAGCAAGCGCAGCACCAGGCGCTCGCCGTGGCCCGTGGGCACCGTCGAGAGACGAATGTCGACGTCACGACCGGCGATCTTGATGCGGATGCGGCCGTCCTGGGGCAGCCGCTTCTCGGCGATGTCGAGCTCGCCCATGATCTTGATGCGGCTCGTGATGCTCGCCTGAAGGCGCTTCGGCGCTCTCACGACCTCGTGAAGAATCCCGTCTTTGCGAAACCTGAAGACGACATCCTTCTCGAACGGCTCGATGTGGATGTCCGAGGCCTTCTCCTTGACCGCCTGCACCAGCACCGAGTTGACGAGCCGGATGATGGGCGCCTCGTCGTCGGTGACGTCCAGCAGGTCGAGGTTCACCTCCTCCAAGTCCTGCGCGATGTTCTCGAGCTCCTCCTCTTTGACCTCCTGCACGACCTGGTCGACGCCCTGCCGGCGGTCGAACACGACGTTGATGGCGTTGAAGATCTGCTCTGGCGGAGCCGCGACGGGCTCGATCTCGGCGTGGAAGATGGCGTGCAGGTCGTCGAGACCCGCAATCTCAATCGGATCGGCCACGGCGACCGTGACGCGCCGGCCCTCCCGCTTCAGAGGCACGAAGTTGTACTGCCGCGCATACGACATGCTGAACGGCGCCACGAGCCCCGGATCGATGTCGTTGGCGTCGATGACCTCGAGGAACGGCATGCCGACCTGCACCGCGAGCGCGCGCGTGACGTCCGCGGCGGTCACGAGCTTCTGCTCGACGAGCACGGCGCCAATCGGCAGGCGGTCCTTGTCGCGCCGCGAGGCCTGGAGCTCGAGCGCGATCTGGAGGTCGGCGGCCTGGAGCTTGCCCTGCGCGAGCAGGATCTCGCCGAGCCGGCTGCCGTACCCCGAACCTTCAGCGCGCGGGGCGGTCATGATGACCGTCGCCTCGTTCACGGCGCGGTGTCCTTGGCCTTGGTCGCGGGAGCCGTGGGTGCCGGCTTCTTCTTCTTCTTCTTCTTCTTGTCCTTGTCCTTCGCGTTGTCGGTGGGTCGGGTCACGACCGGCTTGACCTCCGGCGCGTCGCCCATGTCCGTGGCCTCGACGCGCGGCTTGGTCGCCTTCTTGGCCGGGCCCTTGCCCTCGCGCTCCTCTTCCTGCTTGTAGGGGTCATAGTCCAGATCGTGCGACTCGGGCGAGCCGACGGGATCGAGCTCGGACTCGTCGAAGGTCTGCTGCTCGAGCTGGAGCCGCTCCGCCTTGGCCTTGGACACGACCCGGTTGATCTCCTCCAACATGCCGTGCTTCTTGGCGTAGTCGATCTCGCCCAGGTACTCCTTCTTGCGCGTGGCCAGGAAGTCGGCGAAGCCACGAATCTCCTCCATGCGCTGTTCGTGGACGCGCTTGAGATCCGACGGATCGTCGATGATGTGCGGGATGATGATCATCAGCAGGTTCTTCTGCTGCACGGTCGTCTTGGTCTGCCGGAACATCGCTCCCAGCAGGGGGATGTCGCCGAGGATCGGGATCTTGCGCACCGTCTCGCCCTGGACGTCCTTCATGAGGCCGCCGATGACCACCGGCTGCTGATCGCGCACCACGACGATGTTCTTGACCTTGCGGTGTGAGGTGTTCGGCGCGCCGGTCTTGCCGTCGAAGCCGTCGAAGTCGTCGATGTTCTGGTCGATCTCGAGCCGCACGAAGCTCGACTCGTTGACCGTCGGCTTGATCTTGAGGCTGACCTTGACCTCCGCAAACTGGACGGTGCCGAGCCCGCCGAGTCCGCCCAGCGCCGTGCCGAGCCCACCCAGGGCACCCAGCGCGCCGCCCGCGCCGCCGAGCCCCAGGCCCGACAGCCCGCCGCCGCCACCGAGCAGCCCGAGTCCGCCCAAGCCGCCGAGCCCGCCAACGCCGCTATTGAACGGCACCTTGCGGCCGACCTCGATGGTCGCCTCCTCGTTGTCGGTCGTGAGCACGTGCGGCGTCTGGAGGACGTTGACGTCGGAGTTGGTCTGCAGCGCCTTCATCGCGAAGCCGAAGGCCGGAATCGAGAGCGTCGCGCCACTCGACGCCGAGCCGGTGCCGGTGCCGACCGAGGCGTCGAGCAGCGGTCCCACGAGCAGCGCGCCCAGGCCGCCGGGCATGACGTCGGACACGCCCTGGACGTCCACGCCGAGGCTGTTGCCAAGGAGCAGGGGCACGGTCTTGCCGTCGACCTCGAACGTGGTCCCACCAAAGCCGGTGAGCCCAAACTGGCGATCCTTGTCGGAGGTGATCTCCATGATGACCGACTCGAGGTAGACCTGCTTACGCCGCACATCCAACTGACGAATGACGCGCTTGAGCACCAGGTAGTCCTTGAGCGACGCCTCGATGACGAGCGAGTTCGTGGGCTCGTGCGCGGTGATCTTGACCTCGCCGCCCAGAATCTGGGCGCCCCCGAGCGGGGCTCCCGGCGTCGCAGGCCGACCCGGCTGCGCTGGCGGCTGCGGCCGCGCGGGCTGGCCCGGCGTGTTCTGCTTGCCCGACGTGAGCGCCTGGAGCGTGGACTGCACGTCCTTCGCGGCCGCGTTCTCCAGGTGGTGGATGTGGATCTGGCCCTCACCGGGGATGGGCACGTCGATCTTGCGGATGAGCTTGTCGACGCGCAGATAGGTCGAGCGGTCCGTGATGAGGATGAGCTGATTGGTGCGCTCGTCCGAGGTCATCGTGAGCTCGCCGCCGGCGTCGCCGAGCGAGCCGCCCGTCGCGGGGTTGGCCTGAATCGCGGGCTGCGGCTGGCCGGGCTGCCCCGGAACCGGCGCCCGGTTGGGCTGCGCACCGGGCCGCGCCGGACGCGCACCCGGACCGCCACCGCGGCCGTTCTTGCCGAAGACGCCCTCGACCTGCTTCTGGACGTCGGCCGCCTTGGCGAACTCGATGGGCCGGACCCAGATCCGCGCCTGCCCCGTGGGCTTGTCGATCTGGCCGATGAGCTTCCGCAGACGCGGCATGTTCGAGGCGATCTCGGTGACAATGAGCGTGTTCGTTGGGACGTACACCGTAATATCAGCGCCGTCCGTAGCGAAGTTCATCAGCAGCTCTTTGACCTCGTCGGCCAGGATGTGCTTGACCGGGATGAGCTGCGTGATGACGTGGTCGCTGCCACCGGGGCGCGCGCCGGGCCCCAGGATCTCGGCGCCCGTGGTGCGGGCCTTGGTCTTGGCCACGATCCGGTAGAACTTGTCGCGCTGGACGATCGTGAGCCCGTTGGCCTCGAGCGAGGAGATGTAGGCCTTGTACGCCTCGTACACCGTGACCGGCTCGGGGCTCATGATGGTGATCTGGCCCTGCACTCCTTGCGGCAGCAGGAAGCGCTTTCCGGTGATGCACGACATGAGCTTCGTCAGGTCGTCGAGCTTCATGTTCTGGAAGTCGATCTGGATCTGGGCGTCTAGCGGGAGCTTCTTGCACGGGAACTTCGAGTCGAAGTTCTTGACCACCGTGATGTTGTTGAGCTCCTCGGGCTTCTTGGCGTCCTTGACCTTGCCAAGCGTCTTGGGATCGAACCGCGGATCGAGCGGCTGCTTGCCCTTGCGGTCGATGACGCCGGGCTGCGCGTCGAGGTTCTGGCCATCCTTCGGAGGCACCGGTGGCAAACGCGCCGCGCCGGGCGGCTCGACGGGCTCCAACGGGACCACGGGCGCGGGCGGATTGGCCTTGGGTGGTTGGAGCGCGGGCGGTGCTACGGCCGGGGGGGGCTGGGAGGGAGGCAGGCCGGGCCGCGGCGGCTGCGCCAATGGCGGCACGCCCGGGCGCGGTGGCTGGGCGAGCGGGGTCGGAGGCACGACCGGCTGAATCCGGGGCGGCGGCTTGTCCGGCACCGGTGGCGTCTGCGCGAGCGCAGTGCCGCCGAAGCCGCCCAGCACCAGGAGCAGAGAAGCTCGCCCAAGGCGTCCGAGGCGGCGAGTGGCGAAAGGGTTCGTCACGAGTGGGCGTCCTGTTTCTTCATTGGATGGAGTACTGAAAATTTTCGATCTTGCCCCGCCGCTCCACCTCCATGGTGATACGCGACTGGCTCCGGAGCTGGTTGAACAGCTCCATCGCCTTGTTCGGGCTGTTGATGGCTTGGCCGTTGATGGACCGGAGGATGTCCCCCGACCGAATTCCAATCGCGCGATAGAGGCTGCCCGGCCGCACGCCGACGAGCTTGAAGCCCTCGTACTTGCCATTCTTGTAGTTCGGGATGACCCGCGCGGCCATGCCCAGCTGTGTGAGGTCCGACAGCTGCTGGTCGATCATCTGCCGGTCGAGTTGGAACTCGGTGTCCGAGATGCGCTTGACGCCCTTGGTCGCGTCCATCTCACCGCCCCCGCCCGCGTTGGGCTCGGGCCGGACGGGCGCGCCCATGTTCGGCGCCGGGCGCGAGACGCCGGGCGTGGGAGGCATCCCCTTGGGCGGAATGGGCCCCGCTTTGGCCTGCTCCTGCCAGAGACCCTGGTAGGTGATCTTGCCGCCTTCTTTGAGGTAGATGGCCATCGGCTGAATGTCGATGACCGTGGCCGTCCCGCCAGTGCCGACCTCCGAGCCGACCGTCAGAAACTGCGCCGGACCGCCGTCGAGGGTGATGGTGGCAAACGTCATCCCCGCGTCGCCGCCGTTGACGGCGGTGCCGACGAGCTGAAGGTTGAGCGCCGTCTGTTCGGGCTCCTCGTCCTTCATCGCGCAGGTGCCCTCGGGGCTGCACTCCTCGCCCTCCGCGCAGTCGCCACAGGTGCCGCCGCACCCGTCGTCGCCGCACTTCTTGTCCTCGCAGGTTGGCGCGCAGTCCTTGTCCTCGACCTTCTCGACGCGCTTTTCGTCCACGTTGAACGGGCTTCGTGCAGCGAGCGTCTCGGCCAGGTCGCCGTGGTTGGCCTTCTCGAGCAACGGCCCGGCGTGACCATTGGTGGCGAGCAGCGTCGGCTCGGGCGTGACCGTGAGGTACTTGGTCGTGAGCACCTCCACGACGGTGCGCGCGGTGAGCCACGCCACGACCGTGAGCGCGACGACGTTGAGCACCCAGAAGTGCTTTTTGAAGAGGGCTTCCACGGGGCTACCGGTGCCTGTGCTCCATCGGCAACGCCTCGCCGCTCCGACCTGCCGCGACCATCACGACGGCCGGCGCGCGAGGGGGCATCATAGGCTGCAATCCCCATGCCGTCCAAAAACCTACACGTATTGATCCACCGCCCGCGATCCACCCCGATCCGAGCACACGAGCGGGTGCCAAATTGTCAACCATCGTTGGCCGCCTGTGCCAGCTCGTCATCGCCGTCCCTCAGCGGCAGCTCCGGGTGCTCGAGCTTCCGGTAGATCGTGCGCGTCGCGACGCCGAGCAGCTGCGCCGCGAGCCGCTTGTCGCCCTTCGTCATGCGCAGCGTCTCGTGGATGAGCCGGCGCTCGACCTCATCGAGCGAGGTGCCCAAGGGGATGGTGACCGCCCGCTGCGCCACGCCGTGCGTGCGGACCTGCGGGGGGAGGTCCTCGACCTGCACCATGTCGCCGCGCGCGAGCACGACCGCGCGCTCGACGCAGTTCTCCAGCTCACGCACGGTGCCGGGCCAGGCGTGGCTCTCGAGCGCGTCGAGGGCCGCCGCGGAGAAGCCCGCGAGCCGCTTGTCGTTCTTCTTGGCGTAGTGCGCGAGGAAGTGCTGAGCCAGGAGCGGGACATCGTCCAGTCGGTCACGCAGAGGCGACAGATGGACTGTAATGACATTGAGGCGATAGAAGAGGTCCTCGCGAAAGCGGCCGTTGCGCACCTCGGCCGCGAGGTCCTTGTTGGTCGCCGCGACGATGCGGCAATCGACCTTGAGGGGAGCCGACCCGCCGAGCCGCTCGATCTCGCCCTCCTGGAGCAC